>OKSN01000051.1_pt1 | contig 81166 bp, 78 predicted proteins | sample 1606191 | NCBI WGS metagenome assembly OKSN01 (sample SAMEA3879535, study PRJEB24766) | human gut metagenome | biome: human-associated habitat; feature: feces | place: USA | collected 1985/1987
GCTGCAGCAAAAAATGCGGTTCATCATAGAGATAGCCGGAGCGGTTCAGTACGCATTTCTGGATAGCACGATAGATATCGCTACTCTCCGAAAATAACTCGATATACTTGGGGACACCGCCTGTAACAGAGTATAGCTCAATGAGTTCTCTGCGGGTTTTGCCAGGGAAAAACTCATGGTAATAGGCGAACGGGATCTGCTTGAGCCGGATCTGCGCGGTTCGCCTTCCGTATAAAGGGCTGCCGTAGGCCAGTGTCTGAGACTCCATCATGGAGATCAGGGAGCCGCAAAGGATGACCATAACAGACTGGTTCTTTAATATCTCTTCCCATATCCGCTGGAAAATGGAAGGGAACGCAGGCTCCGCTTTGCCCAGATACTGAAATTCATCCAGTACGATAACGGGCTTGCTGTCATGCTTGGCATCCACGATTGACTTGAATATCACATCCCAGCTCTTGACATCCGCATTACGCAGAAGATCACTATCAATGAATTCTGCCGCTTTCTCTTTGAATGCCGCTCGGTTTTGTGCTTCGGACTCTTCACTTGCAAGGAAAAACAGGGCGTTTTTATCCCGAATAAACTCGGATATCAGCGTAGTCTTTCCCACTCGCCGGCGTCCATACAGTACGACAAGTGCGCTGCCATTCCGCGCATACTCACTTTGCAGCGTCTCCATCGCCTGCTGTCGATCAACAAATACATGCATGCGATCACCACCTTTACAATTATTATACTCCAAATTATAATAATTTCAATCATAATTTCATTCCGCTTCTATAATTCTTTGTGGCAATGTAAGGGACAGCTTTTCAATGGATGCGGTAAAGTGTTTCTCAGAGTATTCATCTCGATGCCACGCCTCATAGAAATCTGTGCAGTATTCCTCCTCCAGAGCATCCCTATCTGCCCAATCCTTTATACAGCCTTCTGCCCGTTCTTCGCGGATGCCCTTCAGCATAGCAAAACGCGCCATATCATAGTCGGCGTACAGCTCTGTAATGCAGCCCGAATCCCAGCTTGTGGTAAACTGCATTGTAAGGAGATAGACCTTGCATGTCTTGCACACTGAGGGATCAGCCGAGATCACCCGAACCATCTCTGGTGCCATGATAACCATATCCAGCGTGATCTCGTCGAGCTTTTTAGGAGCTTGATATAGCTCTGTGAAGCGTCGCTCCAGCTCCCGGATCTCCTCTTGAAACAGAGGCGGTTCAAAACAGCAATAGATGTCAGGCGTATCATTTTCTGTCTCTCGGTCAGATCCGTCACGGATCTCCGTGATGGTGCCGTAAAGGCCACGATATTCACTTGCCTCTGTTGCCATGACAGCGGCACCGATGGCATATGTCACTCCCAAATGTTCATATTTCTGATTCGGTCGATTAACGATCATAATATTTTCCTCCGATCCGATTGTAAATATTGCGCTTTGGATAATATCATGCGCTACACCAGCAAGCCTATCACCGATTGCACAACAGCATTATCCGTCAGCTCACTGGTTCGGTAAATCTTCTGGCAAAAGGGTTTCAGGCTGAAATCCATGTCTGCCTGCCCTTCGTCCAGCAAAATACCCGTTACCGTAAAATGATGCGCGGTCTGCGATGTCTGTAATTCCTGCCGACAGACATCGGACAACTCACATTCACCATCCGTGATGAAAACCACATCTGCCTTTTCAAAGTGCTCCGACTCCATCAGATGGATCGCTTCACGGATGGGGCGTTCAAAGTTGGTACCGCCGCCGAGGAATGTTTCCGCCGCGGACAATTTATCCTCCAGCGTGTATTCACCCGGGCGGAATATGTCCACTTGGCAACTGCTTCCTCCGGCAAAATGGATCAGCGCAAAGCTTCTGTGGCTCTCAGCGGCAATCTCCAGCAGGGTCATGGCTACCGCCTTGCCCCAGGCCGCAGCTTCGCCTTCGGTGGAACTGGACTCATCCAGACAGCAGATAATGTCGCCCATACCTTTATAAATAGGTTCGCGCCGACGATACTGTTTGATCTGCTTTTGCTGATACTTCCGCAGGAATAGCGGGTTAGTCTCCGGCGTGGCCAGCATGGCAAGCTCCGAAGTCAGCGCACGGGACAGGTTATTACCTAACTCCAGAGAGTAGGTTTCACCCCGCCCATAGGCGTAGCTGTTTTTCTTGGCCTGCGCGAAGATCTCGCGGAAGCGCCCCAGATATTTGGAAACATCCCTTAGCACCGGACTCTGCCGTACCTTTTCCAGCAGTGCAAGATTCTCAGGCGTGCGGCGCATATTCGAGGGTTCATCGCTCCATGCGCCGATGATGCTCTGTACCTCCTGTGCCCGCTCTGTGGCAGCCTGCACTGCGGCGGATACCGCCAGATCGACTGCTTCCGTTTGACGCAGCATGGTCGTGTCCAACATCTGAGATACAGCCTCCACCTGCCGCTGCTTGCTGTCCAGCCGATTGGCAGCATTTATCAGTGCCTGCTTACCCGGCTCGGTCGTTTCTCCTGTAGCTTGGACATCAAGCAGCTTAGCGAGTTCCTCTGCCGCAGCATCCCGTGCCGTTTCCAGCTTTTCAAGAGTATTCAGCGCGCCTTTATCACCACCCAGCTCGGACAACAGTCCGTCCAGCTCTTCGGCGGCTCGATCGGTGAACTCCGCCGCCGCTTCATAGGCGGGTAGACTACGGCCCTCGCAGATATTTTTCAGCGTGGGATAGTCGTCCTGCTGGACAACATGATTAAGGATGGGCGCGTTGAATTTCTGCGCCGCAGCGGTGAGCATATCCATGTCGTTTCTGCGCGGAGCCAGCGAATACAAGGATTGAAACACATCGCGGGAGAGGGCGGGGAAAGACTTGAGCCTCTGCGCCGCGGCGTTCTCTGTCAGATCCATTTCTGCATCACCCTCGCGCAGCTCTGCATATATGCTGTCCTCCAGTTTGCTGGAGCGCATCACCCGGTCGGTTTTCTGTGCCGGTTTTCTCCGAAGTGTCGCAAGCTCCGCAATGGGGGAATGCAGCACATCCGCTATTGTCCGAAAGGCTTTTCGCCTATTGGTATTCATAAAGCATCTCCTATCCGCAGGGGGAGGCGTGAGCCTCCCCCCTTCTATTTCATTACTCTACAGGATCAGAATGGCAGCTCTTTGCCGGAACTACCTTCGATGGGTGAAAAATCATCCAGCGGCGGAAAATCCTTAAAGGCATCTGCCTCACCGATCCCGGAAGCTCCTTCGGCCTGCGCAGGACGGGAATCGCCAAAGTAGACATTATCGGCGTTGATCTCCGCGCTGCGGCGCTTGTTGCCCTCCTTATCCTGCCACTCGCGGATCTGGAGCCGCCCCTCTACCACGACCATGCGGCCTTTGGTAAAATACTTGCTGACAAATTCTCCAGTGGCGCGCCATGCCACCACATCAAAGAAGTCGGTCTCCTTTTCTCCGGACTGCGATTTGAAATCGCGGTCGCAGGCAATAGAGAAGCTGCATACCGGCGTACCGCTGCCGGTGCGGCGCAGCTCAGGATCATGGGTCAAGCGGCCCATCACAAAAATCTTGTTCAGCATAAATCGTTCCTCCTAAAAATGTAGTTATTGCAGAGCCGCCATCTGCTCCAACGGGATATAGGTGAAATTCACCGCGTTGTGGGCGGCCATGCTGATGGTCTCCAGATCGTTCAGGAGCTTGTTCACCATGCCCTTTTCACTGTCAGACTGTGCGGCGGCACATAGCTCCTGCTGCCGTTTATAGAGTTGGAGCAGCTCACCGCGCAGCTTCAGCAGTGCTTTGCTGCCAGCCTTGGGATTGCCTCCATCCGCAACAACGGTGTTGAAATCCTCTTGTGCCTCCACCGCCATGGCAAGAATACTGTTTACCTTATCCTGCAAGGGATTGACGCACAGGCGGGTCAGCGTGTTTTCTACTGAGGGTCGGTCACTGGGGGCCTGCCAGAGATAGCACTTGAGGATCAGCAGGTCTTGAGACTCCACCTTGTCGTGCCCTTCCAGCCATGCCTTGGCCTGTACCAGCGGGTAGTAGTTGAGATATTTACGGTCGGACACCTCGATTCCGTTGCCCCGCAGTTCACAAAGCACATCGTCAGCCAACTCGTTGATGGCATCCGGCACAGGGATGGCAGCCACCTCCTGCTGCATGGCGTACAGCTCAGACAGCGAGATCATGGCATTTACCGATCCATCGCCGCCGTTTTGCTTGCTCTTGAGGACGGCCAGACGCTTATCGCGGTCAGCAATATTCTCTGTCACCACCTTGATCTGCAAACGGTCATACAGCGGCGCCAGGATCTGCTCCTGCGGATCGGCAAAATTAGGAATCTCGTTGGACGCTGAAAAGAAGGAAATTGCCGGAATGGGATAGGTGCGCCCCTCGTTGGTGTATTTGCGCTCGTTGAGTGCTGTCAGCAGAGAGTTCAGCACGCCATCATTGGCCTTGAATATTTCATCCAGGAACACGATGTCCGCCTCCGGTATTTTGCCGGCGGTCTGTACCACAGGCTCATTCTGATGCAGCGCGGCCACGGCCTTTCGATAGCTGAGCAGCTTATCCGTCGCTTTTTCCAGCGCGGCAAAGGTGTCCGGCGTATCTTTCCTCGCACCGAGACCATCCACCATACTTTGAAGATCAAAGCGCAGGTTTTTATGTACGTCATCATCCTGCAGCACAGCATCCGGCACACTGCCGGGTATCAGGCTGGACAGGTCGATACGGCCAAAAAGCTGATCCTCATCGGTCTGCTTGGAGAGCAGCCGTTCAAACTGCCGCGCACCGGTGATCCGCTGGCGGAACAGGTTGATGGACAAACTCTTGGCCTGACCGGGCTTGCCGAGAATGAACAGGTTATTTCGGGTCAGCAGCGCAATGGCGATCAACTCAACCAGTTCTTCACGCTCCGCCACCTGACTATTGACGTCCTGTATCACGGCCAGCATTTTATCTCTCAGTGCCATACGATCCACCCTCCTTACGCGGCTGCCAGCGCTTCATCCTGGCGGTACAGCTCCAGTGCATCAAGGGAGATGAACTCCCTGCCGCAGAAATCCGCGGGAGCATGAGTGATGCCGTACAGCCTGCGGGGCGTTTTGCAACTGAGCAGTTCATACTTGAGCTGTGCCAGAATGTGGATACGCAGCACGCCCTTGTTAGGGTCAAAAGTCTCTACTGCCCGAATGAGCCGAAGCGCCAGCTGCTGGTACACTTCCTCGTAGTCCAGACGGGCGGTGCGGATCAACGCGTGATTTTTTCGCATCACGCTGTTGATGCACCAGAGGTGTTCTTCCACGATACGATTCCTCTCAAGAATGGAGTAAGTATTTTTCATGGTGATGTCCTTTCGTATCTTCGCTGATGGGTTCCCACAAGCGGCAGCAGCCCGTGGTCCAGTCCTCCATCAGCATCGTATGTGTGTATTCTTTCGAGTTATAGACGGGGTTCTTGCAATGCTGCCGCCGTTTTGCTTTCGGGGCAGGACTGCTTGCATCCGTCGTATAAAACGCGTAGGTGCAGGTATCACAGCTTTTTTTGATTTCGTTCAAATAACGTCCTCCTTTTCTTCGTTACTTCCGCGGCACAGATCAATAAGCTTCTGGCACTGGTGCATCTCAAAACCGCCGATATGCGCTTTCCGTTCGGGAAGGTGCATTTTCTTTGCCAGCCAGCGATACGCCTGTGTCCGGCTCATAGCGCGCTCCGTCCAATAGGCGTCGAAAACCTGATGGGTTTCGATACGCTTGAGACGCAGCACCTCATTGGCCAGATCACCAAGGGGGCGAACCGTCCCCCTGTGACAACCTACTCTGGCATTGCAGTTCTGACATTGATACAGCTTTTCGCCCTTCAGACCCAGCCGCACGGCAGAATCGCCGTAGACGCTTTCTGCCGGCACAAGGCGGACAATACCGCCGCAGTATCGGCAAATATGGGGTATCTCCAACCGCACGCCCCCTTACGCAGCCTTTGCAGCTTTTTTGCGGGGCGGTTTTGCTTTCGACGCGGTCTTGCGGAGCTGTGTCTGCATATAGAACGCATCCTCCGTGGAGAGTGTCAGCATCCCCGTCTGGGCGATACCCAGCGTAACGGTTCCGCGCAGTGCCCGCAGGCAGCGTTCCAGCCGATCCACCGCAAAGCAGTAGTCACCGAAAGGCTGTCCCGTCAGAGGAATGACCGTTAATGCCGCGTTGGAGGAACCGATCTCACCGGTGCAGCGAAGGGTCAGCCGATTCCCGTCAAAGTGCAGGATTGTTCTGTTGTCCATGCACGCGGCCGTAGCCGTCTGCAATGTGCGGCGCAGCTCCTCGGAATCGCTCAGCACCGTAAATGTGTTTTGTGTCCCCGCAATGAGACTGTCTGTGTCCACATAGCTGCCGTGCATGAGCCGTGCGGCAAACTGAAAGCCTTCTTTCACAAAGACGAGCTGCCTGTCAGCCATGCCAACGGAAAACGTATCCTTTTCCTCACAGAGCTGGGCCAGCTTTTCCAGGTTGCCAGCAGGAATAAGAAACGTCTGATCTCCGGTACATTGCTTATCTCCCTTTGCGGAAACAATGCAGACGCCATCGCTGCCAACGGCACGCAGGCCATCAGAGGTCAGACGGACGTTTACGCAGCGCAGCAGGGGCATATTGCTGTTGTTCGGGTCTGTGGCAAACGCCGCACGGCGTACCATGGACGGAACGCCGCTGAGCTTCACCATGCTTTCAGGAGCAGTGATGTTCATGCGCGGGAAACCTTTGCCGCTGGCTGTTGGTACCTGATAGTACGCATGGTCACTGGATAGTGCCAGCGTATCCTTGTCTCCCTTGCAGCACTCCACCGTATTCCCCGGAAGATTGGTGAGCATGGCGGAGAGCATCTTGGCATCAATGGCGAATGTGGTATCACCGCCTTCATAGGCCAGCAGCGGTACGTCCTGCCGCAGCGTTACCTCCATATTGGTGGCGGTCATGTGCAGGGAGCGCGTCCCTGTGTCGATCTCCAGCAACGCACATTTCAGCACATCTAACGGTGATGCGGACGGCACCAGCTGCGCGGCACGTTTGGCGGCAGTCAGAAACGCCGCCCTGTCAATGGTAAAATTCAAAAATATTCCTCCTTTACGCGGCAGTATCGAACATACTGAGCTGGTCCTCCAGTTCGGTGTGTTTCGGTTTCCTGCCGGTTCTCGATGCTTGCAGCAAGCCATCATAGAGCGTCTGCCGCGCTGCGGTATCTGTGGCACGGACACTTTCGGGCTGCGGTACTTCGACCACCCTTTCTTTCTGAACAGTGACCGGCTCCGGAAGCTGCTTTACTGCGCGGTGTGGGTTGATAATGGCCATCTTCTTGAAGGTGACGGCAATATCCTCCACATTGTCCTTGATGCCCAGCATCAGCTCCTTTGCCATCTGCGAGGTCATGTCCTGCACGTCACTCATGGCCGCCAGTCCTTCCTCGGAGAAAGTCCCCTCGATCAGTCCGGCCACAGCCAGCTTGGAGGCCATCAGCTTCATCGCCTTCGCCTGCATGGTGTCGGCGTAGTAGAGCATATAGACCTCGACTCTCGGCGCTGTCTGGTTGATGCGCCATGACCGGCGCGACGCCTGCCGTAAGGTGAACAGGTTATAGCCCATGGAGTAGAAGATCAGCGTCGTAAATGCGTTCAGGTCAAGGCCGGTCTCCACACATTTGGGGTTGGTGATAATGACCTGTGTGCCTGCGGACAGCCTCTTACTGAGCCAATCCTCCCGCTTTTCCGGGACGATCTGTGTACTCAGGATCTCCGTTCGGATACCTTCCTCACGCAGCAGCCCCAGCAGCTTTCGCTGGGTATCTGTCCGTGTCCAGCTGGTGTAGATCATTACCCTCTCGCCTGCGGCGATCTTGGCCCGCACGATCTCCAGCACCTTCTCCTCTTTCGGGAGGACGGTCTGGAAGTCTGCCATGTCCTCCGGCTTCACGATGGTGCAGCCGCTGATGGGGTGGATGATCTCCGGCTGGTCATAGGGCTGATCTGGATACACCGTCAACAGATTGAGATAGGCGGACAAGATCTTATTGGCCGCCTTACGGTCATTTCTCAGGACTGACGTCAGTTCCCGTTCCACTTCTTTGTATGCCTCTTCGATTGGCTTCGGCATCGTCAGTGGTATGGGAATTTCCTCGTAATCAGGAAGATCCTTGCCCATATCGGACAGCGACAGGAATGCCGTACACTCCAGCAAGAAGCGGGAGAGTACCAGCGGAGAAACACCGGGGAGCTGCCGTGAGCGTTTTTTGCTTTTGGCACTGCGGCGGTTGGAGTTATAGTCCGCGTCGGTGATCTCATAGGTGTTTTCCACCACGCCGTATTCCGCATCGAACCGGGAAGGCACATCGTGGGACTTTCCATCCTTCTGCATCAGTCCGGGGACGATACGGTACAGAAGGTGAAAAATACCGGAGCTGTAACCGTTGATCAGCGTTGCGGTCATGCCGATGAATTTCCGGCAAATGCCGTAAAGCTCCGCCATAGCGTCGCCCTGGCCGCTGTCATTGTTGTACTCGTGCAGCTCATCACAGAGAAAGCTGCTGATCCGTCCACGGTACTTTTTCTTGAGGTAGGTGCTCAGCGGAAAGCGGCGGTGCGCGCCCTTAATGCAATACGGGCGTTCCGGATGCTCCACGAGCTGCTGCAGCTGATCCAGAATGTGCTCGTTTTTCGTGCGGTTAAGGTGCATAGCAGCCTGTGGCCGGAACACCCAACCATACCCGCCAATTTTTATCCACGGCATTTGACGCCGGTCATTGACCGGCGCCCAAAGCGGTGTGCCGCAATGAGGGCATAGGTGGTTCGCCAGATGCTCCTTCTGGAAGAAAAACTGGTCCGAAGGTACCATGTATCTTGTGCCGTCGCCGCTGGTCTCCATCTCAATGAGTTCCAGACAGTCCGGGCAGACAAAGCCGCGCTTTCTGCGGCTCCATAGCACGGCGGGATAACGCATATAACCGTCTCTGGCACGCTCTTTACTGAAAACGGCGTATACATTTTTATCCCCGCGCTGGTACAGGTCGAAGAGTCGATCCACGTCGGCGATACTTTTGACCACCATGCCATAGGTATCCGGCAGTGTTTCTGCGATCTCCCGTACCCACTTGCCTGTGACATGAGAAGGGCACATGACAAGGTTGAAGGATTTGCCAGTCCCGCGGCCCTTGAGCGCGTTCAACGCTCCTGTCGCTGCTGCACTCAGCTTGGTCTTGCCGCTGCCGCATTCCGCCACAATGAGTGCCATTTTGTGTTGGCAAAGCTGCCGTTTGACAGCCTCCGCCACTGCAAGCTGGGCGTCATAGAGGGAATATCCGGCTTTTTCGTGGATGTAATCGTTGACCTCCAGTATTTCTTCCGAAAGCGGCTCCGACGCCGGATCAAACTTGGGAACGAACTGGCTGCGGATACGGTCCGCCACAGTAACGCCAAAGGTGTTCAGATAGCTGGTTACGCTGTTTACCTCCGCAAAGCCGTCTGCCGCATCTGGGATAGCACCAGGAATGGTAATACGTCCATCTTTGAGCCCTTGCTCCAGAATGTCCGTTACGTTTCGGTCCTCTGGCAGCAGCGTCAACGACCATGCTTCCATGCGCTCAGTGGAGGAAAGCACGTTCATCTGCCGCAGATCACCGCTGGCAATGAGAGAATCCAGCACATAGTCCTGAAACTCAGAGATCAGTGGCGCGGCGGTTTTTCGGTCTACCTCAGCGAACAGGCTCGCACGGTCTCCGGGCGGGCAAAAGATATAGCATTTGCGTGGGTTTTCAGGGGCGTCCTCCTCACTGTCTTCGGCAGTATTCCCCTCCGTCTGGCTGTCGTCGTTGGCCATTAGGGTCGCAACGGCATATATCCCGTCGTGGGACAGCAGCCGTCGGTAACCTTTGGGCCTGCAATCCAGATACAGGGTCGTATCGTCCTGTTTCAGTTCCACCGACGCGCCGCCGTATATGGCGTCCGATAGAGCCCGCACGACTTCGGGATAACCGCCGAAGCGAATGGCGCTGATCGTCTGCTGCGTGCCGCTGTCGATGATAACGGTATCTGCGTAGCCGGTCAGCCGGATCTGAAACTTGGGGTCGCTGTAGCTGAGTTCCATCAGCTTACTTTTTATGGGTGCCATTCATTTTGAAATCTCCTTTCTTCCGGACAATGAAAAAAGACCGTAACTGCCCCGAAAGGCAATTACGGTCTTCTTGATGTCCTATATTTTTACATACTTCAAGCCTTAGTCAGAACGAAGAAGGAAAACTTACCTCCTTTCTCGCCCGTGCCTGCTCTGCTCCGTCCTTTATGCTTTCACCTAAAGTACAGGTTTATTGTACCGCAGTGAAAGCAGGGCGTACAGGTGGAAAGGAAATACGTTAAGTTCTGCGTCATAGAGGCATAAGATTCGACATAATATTGTTAGTTCGGGTTTGCGCTATATTGTAAGCAATAGCAGATTGGTATATAATAATAGCATGAAACGACAGCTGAACACAGGATAATCTCTTATTATCCGTTGTCCTTCACTAAATAGAAAGACGTGAAATCTTATGCAGGAAATGGTAGAGCAATATGCATTGATGGTACTGGTACGGGAAAAATTGCAAGCTCACGGCATCATATCTAGCGCACAAGAGGTTTCGTTACAGCCTATTCATTCTTTCCTTTTCCAAGGGAGGCAAAAAACTCACTTTATAATCCGTACAACCTCACCTGCACAGATATTCTTTCTCAAAGCTGTGAAAGATGCAGATGGCGCTCTGTTTTGCGACGAATTTTTGCGTAAAATGTACAGGGGAAAGGAAAACTGCCCCTTTCCATTGATTCTTGTGCCAAAATTCAAAGCGCAGGGAATGGAATACTATATCACTACATTCTTAACAGGGGTGAATCTCGACCACCTTTCAGCAGAGATGACTGTGATCAACTGGGAACAGCTTGCAGACAAGTTATTATCACGGTTACACGAGATGGCAAGTATACATGCTCCACAGTATTCCGAGAGGGACGGGTTCTTTTCGGGAAGCTGCGGAACAGCACTTATCCGGAAACTGCAGGCACGGGTACGGCATCCGCTATTGTCGTGCTTTCCGCAGGAACAAGTAAAAATAGCTGTAAGTAAGTATTCCGATGTGTTGACGCACAGCAGCTATTCCTTGCCGACTCTTCTGCATATGGACATTAAGCCAGCAAATATCATTTACAATCCGCAGGCTAAAGATATCTCTGTCGTTGATTTTGAGTTTGCTAGGTTTGGAGATATGGATTATGGATGGATACAGATCCTCTTGTCAGGCATCAATTCATTTTCACCTATGTACCAGCACGTTTTTGTTCCTCGTTTGACACGGGACTATTTGCCTTTATCAGAGGCGGTGAACATTCCGAAACTTCGCGCCTATTCGTTTTACCAGTGCTTATGTAATCTTATTTATTATTATGACCATCATCTACCATACCCAGAGAAGATACGTGCCTTGTTTGAACAGCTTCTCAGCAATCCTTAGGAGGTTACATATGATAAAATATTCTGTAATAATCCCTTTCCATAGCAATTTCAATCTGTTGACATTATGTTTGGAGGCACTTCATCGAACCTTGGATTTTGCAGAAAGTGAGATTATCATAGTAGATAATAACGCTATGGGATCTCAAATTCCTACTACCTCGGGAATTGAGGTAGGATGTAGAATCCTCCGAAAACAGGAGAATCTCATGTATCCACGGGCTATTAATTGGGGAGCGGAGGTTGCAAAGGGGGAATATTTACTTCTTTGTGATGCCGACACCTGCGTGTTACCACGTTTCCATACCGCGTTAGCCAACGCCCTGACTACGGAAGGCATAGGCTATGCCGCCGCAAAGCTTTTCAACATGAACACAAGGCGTCTGCTTGAATTCGGCATTACTTCGAGCCATTATAATTTTCCGCATCCCTTCACCGGCCGATCTGGAGATTTTTCGCTTATTCAAAACGATCATACGCCGTTAGCCGCCTGTGCTGCTTGCTCAGCTATCAAGAAGAACCTGTTTTGGGATTTAGGGGGATTTGACTCAGAATTGGTACATTCCTATTCAGACATTGACTTGTCGCTTCGTTTGCGTGCAAAGGGATACGCGACTGCTTGTGTGGCGAATGCAATTGCCTATCACTGCGGATCTTCTACCGAGGGCAGCGGTATGGGGGCAAGTCTAAAAGAGGACACAAAAGGCATTTTTATGCAAAAGCACGTCCAAATTCCCGTACAGATTTGCTCATATCTCGACATGGCCTGTGCAGAATTCTTGCGCAAAACGCATCTGCACCGCAAAGAGTATTTTATCGTAGACTGTTCCACCATTGCCAATTCTACGCTCTACATCAACCACATCATCAATGCACTTGACTTGTCCATAGTAGATCAATACAAACTGCCCGCACATAGTCGAGATCAAATGTCTTTGGATTTACTAAACTTTATTCCCTACCAAATTCGTAATTATCGAGTACCTATTTTGTATTTTACAGATTCATTTTTAGCATTTCGCGGAAATAGTTTATGGAAAAGTTGTCGGGCAAATTTTTTGGACATTGTTCTCGATAGACACGCCAATCTCGAATTATTAAAATCCTGCAATTAGATTGTTGGGAAATCCAGACCATAATAAGAGAAGTAGCTTCTTATAGCAAAACACTTTTTTATTTCATCGGAAACAACAGACCCTTGCAAATACGCGTTTAGTCGATGTAATAACGCCTTTGTTTCGCATTGCTGGTTCTCGGCGATGGTAACAAGTGCCGCAGAGTCGTGTGCCGTGACTATCTTTGCCATTGAAACTAGCAAAAACGACTCGCGTAAAAGCGCATTGACCCTTTGCCCATAAATATTCAACATTTGCAATAGGGCCAGTGTTGCTTGCTCAATATTGTCTGTTTCCGAAAAAACTGTTGGTTGAAGCGTTATAAGCTGCGCTTTTATGCAGGTAAGTTTGTATATAACGGAGCGAAGCTCTTTTCTATATGCATACGCATAGGCCTCTGACAGGCACTCGGCTGCGCCAGGAAAATTTCCCAAGTCGATAAGCTGGTATATCTCCATAATGCGTAGCTTGATTGCATAAAACGGGGAACGACAACTCTGAATAGTTCCTTTAAGCAAATTTGGGAAATTATCTGGTAAAACGCTGCCTTCTAGTCGACTCTGTAAATACTTCACCAGGCGAAGATGATAGTCCAGCACCATAGGTTCATCTACCGGATTGTCTTGCGCAGCGACACCAATTTTGCGGAGCTGTTGATAGGTTTTCCTTGTATTCTGGATGGTTAAATCGTGCCGATAAATATAGTGCCTGTTTAATTCATCTACAGCAAGTTGTAGAGTGAGATTTATATCATTGTCTGCTGCTTTAGAGTAAGTTTCTGATGCTCGGTACAGCGTAGAAACAGTCGAAGGTTCCGGCAGGGTTGGATCACTACTGCGGTCTAACGCAATGGCCGCACGATTAGCATAATGGGCGAGCCAGAAGTTGCGTCGAGTCTCCTTTATGTGTTTGAGCTGGGAAAATTGCGCTTGATATTTGAGGAAATAAGGCATGATCTCTTGTTCATGATGTGAACTCAGTGCCCGGTCTAGGAACTTTTTAATAAGAAAAGCCATATTTTCTACACTGTCTTCATCGAGATCCCATTGGAAGTGAAGTGCTGTTTCTGCAACCATATGTAGAAACTTGAAAAGAGTTGCATGACCGCTTTCCTCATTGAGCGCTTGAAAATTGACGCATACAAAACGTAAGCATTCCGGCACAAGATTGGCGTTTGCCAGTTGAACTATATGTTGAAAAATAAGTCGACAAAGTTCCGCTCGCAAATTAGGTGTGGAAATATCTGAGGATGTTTCCAAAAAAGTTTGTAGGAACAGATATCCATCTTTCAATTTCCCTAGCTGTTCTAAGATGCAAAGAGCCTTGGCATCCTCACCTGTTTCAGGAGCAGCAATTATATCTGCACAATCATCTTCTGTGAAAACAAATGATTCTCGAACGACCTCACGAATAGCTTCGTGGTAAAATGTAACATTATCACCAACCCGTTTCAAAACGCCCTGATTTATGAGTTTTTCGACGATGCTTTTATGCTTTTTCAATTTCTCGCTTAGATGCCCTGTTACATATAGGTGCTTTAATACAGTTTCTGATATACCATTGCGATCCAAAGCCGCGCAAATATGTCTGAGTGGAATCTTTGCGCGGCAGAGCCGATCTATTTGCTCTGAGAAGCGGAACGGATCTACAATTTGATATGCATTTCCGCTAGATTCTCGTTCAATCACATGACCATCTCGTAGTTCACAGCAAAAAGTGTGTAGTTCCAGTGGAGTGAGTTCTATTGCAAATCTCTCGAAATACTTATCAATATTCCGTAATCCATATCGTGTCTTAAGAAATGCAAGAATATCGGCGCATCGAAATGTCGTAAGTTGGACAGGGTGGGGCACTCGATTTTGATACAAAGTATCCCAATTCATCACTGAAAGGAATTCCTCAATTCCCCAAATGCTATCATTCAATGTCAAAAGATAGTAAATCGGAACACCCATCGCATTTGCGATGTCATCCAATTCTTGAATTAGAGATGTATAGGGGCCGCTCATATCTTGAACATTGTCTAGTACAAGCAAAAAAGGGTGAGTGTGATTATAAAACGACATAATTTGCGTCGCAATTTCTTCAGCACTACCTGCGTAATTGTCAATAAGTAGGGCAAGAGTCCGTTTGTCATCATCAATCTGTTCCTTAGGAGACTGATCCTCGCACAAAATTCCCAAGGCTTGCGAGAGCAGGGCACGAGTTTGTGTATTGCGTGGTTGACGCAAATCTATCTTCAAAATTCGATAGTGGTTTTGTACCGTAGGTTCACTCAATAGAATCTGCAGTAGTGTACTTTTCCCGGTTCCAGTCTTTCCTACGATTAATAATGGAGCTTTATCTCCATCTTGCAGGTGTTGCAGAGCAACATTTCGAGCCATAAGCGCATTATGCCCAGACCATGCAAGAAAGGGCTCATCGCTTACCTCAATTTTTCTGTAAATTGCTTCAATTTTCGCATTTGCGCCTTGTGTGCTTAATTTAACCTTGAGTTCAGATTTACCTTCCTGCAGGGCTTCACATAAAATAGATATTCGCTGTATTTCTGCAGCAGGGAGTGAAAATGTTTTATTGTCACACTCACATTGCAAAATATCATCTTTAGAGGACTCTATTGTAAGACTGCTGTTGATTTGCTCCAAAGTTAGATTTTGAATAATAACTTGTATGTAAAAGCGTTCGCCCTGTGCGAAATGGTAATTTAAGGGAATTTGCTCGCCATTTAAGTCTCGCAATGTTAATCGACCTCGAAGAGAGCAGCCATCCAATTTCTTACGTGCCGCTTCAAAGTCTGTATTCGGGAAAAATTCGGCAATTCCATGAGAAGTGGAATATGTACAGATAATGTATTCTAAAAGAGCCCCGTCGTAGACGCGGATAGATCTTTCACCAAGTTCTGAATAACGAAGCAATCCTTCGATGGCATTATCGTTCAACGGAGAATAGGAGAAGAATAAGATGCAGTTAACCTGCTCAATTGCCCCCATAATCAGAGTTGGCGCAATAATGTTGAGTGAGAGATTACTCTCATAGTTTTTGCATTCTGCCCATTTTTGATTGGGTAACCATTCTTCTGCTGGAAACACAAAGTCCTTTTTTCCATCATAGGATTTTCCGGTTCTGCGCCAAGTTTCTGTCGGAAACATCGCTTTAATGAGACGCTCAATCAGATCTTCAAACAAGAGACCTTTGTTTGAAGATCGGTCTACAGGTTCTTGGGGCGGTGAGCTTTGGGAATATGACATATCACCCATAATTTTACTCCAATTCAAAACCGAATCATTGTTTTTCATACTTGTGCCACCCTTCAACCAATACTCCACAATCAAATGGCTACGCTCTAAGCTTTAGCTTAAAACGGGTTAATAAGCATTGATAATAAGAGATTATCCTGCGTCCATTAAGAAAGCCGCTACAGTTCTGCTGAACTGTAGCGGCTTTCTTAATATATGATTTCAATAGCTTCTTATATCAAAAGTCATTTTACCCGACCGATTAAAGCCCCATTAAAACCAGCAACTGCCGTTCATCGGTTCAAAACATTCACCGTCAGGAACTGTCGGAATAATATTTCACTCTAATATATCGATCTGTTGACTTTGACACGCCATTTTAATTGTATATATCTATCATTTCTGATTTCAGTGCCAAGAACGTGCGTAATCCCTCAGCTTCAACAGCAAAAAATTCGTTATCGGAAACTTCAATATATGGCACATAAGTGGACTCACCCGAAATAGGATATGTTATGTTTTCGCATTCTTTATAGGAGAATACGGGCGCAATGAATTGTCCACTCTGCAGCCGGAGCACGTTTGTGCCGTCCTCTGCGTTACCTACGATTCCCGATAGGAAAACAAGATATTTGTTGCCGACTTTCATGAAATTGACATAGCCCATATCCATACTCCTATCGTCGGCATAGACTTTCCATCTATCCGCTGTGATAAGAATCTCCTCTCCCTGCGTCACTTTTTCGCCTTTGAATATCTGTTCTACCCGGACACGCTGCTGTCTGCCTTTAAAAAAACAGATTGGCTCATCGACAGGCGTCACTTGGAGGATGACAGGGGCTTGAAGGAGAGTTTTTCGCATCTCTTGACAATCAGCGGTCGCCATCTCCGACATTAATTCGGCTACGTAGCAGGTATATTGATAATCTGACTCTGCGGTAAAGTTTGTGTAACTGCCGTAGTGCGCTCTTCCCAGTATTCCAAATGCAGTCAGCAGAAGGGCAACGAAAACCAAGTGATAACGCAATTTCAAGTTTAGTCACCTCCCCACAATGGCTCCGCTATCCATGGTAAAAGTATGATCGCAGAGTAGTTGGATGTCCTCTTTGTTGTGACTTGCGAGCAGGACTATAGCCCCTCGATCTTTTTCGCTTTTGATCAGTCCTCGAATCAATTTTACAGAATCTTGATCTAATGCGTTTGTCGGTTCATCCAGCATGAGAATGTCCGGCCTCTCCATAACCGCCTGAGCAATGGCCAACCGTTGCTTCATACCTAACGAGTATTTCCCATACTTCCGCTTGTCCGTCGGTTCAAGGCCCACTCGTCGCAAGACATCTATAATCCCGGTTTTATCCACCTTGCGATTAAATCTCGCAAGATATTCAAGATTCTCATATCCTGTCAACTCTGGATAAAGCAAAACATTTTCAAGTAAAATCCCCAGGTTAGGGAGAACAGGGAAGTCCTTTTTGAGAATTTTTCCGTCAAGGCTTACTACACCTGCTGTCACAGACATCAGCCCAGAGAGCGCTCGGAACAACATTGTCTTTCCGGAGGCATTTGGTCCAATAAATCCATAGACATACCCGCTATTTAATGATAGGTTGATATGTGAAAGTACAGTTTTTCCTTTTATCACCTTTGTGACATCGGTAGCTGTCAATTGCATATTATGTTCCTCCAAATTCGGCATCTACGGTAATAAAGTCGTGCCTTTTAACCAGGATCCCCCCTCCTATCAATATCAAAGACACAATAAATACTATATAGGAAAGCGAGTTTTGAAGCCGCAACACCCCTCCTAGCACATCTAGTCCATCTATGCCTGACGATTGCCAACCTAAAACTAAACGCGCCATCGGATTGATCTTTAGCACCACAAACTGTATTAAATAATTACTTTTTGGTAATGCCAGAAGCGTAATAAACACAACCTGTCCCCCCAGCACAATAGCAAAAGAGTTTTCACTACCCAAAAGTATAGATAGAATATTGACCAGCATCACCATGGCGAACAGCCATAAGCCATAAAGGACAAAATGGGTTATCAGTACCAGAAGCCCCTGCCACACCACATCATAGCGACAGTGCGTAACAATAATAACCGTTCCCAGCAGAGCAACTTGATAAAGGATGCCTGCACCGCAAATTTTCAGACATTCCTTGATATACCAACGTGTGCGGTGAATAGTTCTTGAGAACACATAGACGCTCGCTGTACAAAAATGCCGATATAGATATACTCCAATGTATAGTTCAAACAAAAAATAGGGTGCCATTTTTATGCTGAATGACAATAGCTCCGGAAGGGAGGTTCCAAGTGGAAGGTCTCCCCGGGAACCACTGAGCTGCAAAACCAGCTCCGCCAGAGTTATTTGCCCATTATGCGGATTAACGAAAGCCAATGACAACAGCGCGCCGCAGAGCACCGCCATTGAGACGAGTGGTACAGATTTTTTGCTGCTCATAAATGGTCACGTCTCCCTTTATAAAAAACGCAAAAAAACGACACAGCCATCAGCATAACAACTGCAACGATAAAAAACGCCCCGCTTTTCTCGGCATCGTTGAAAATATACACATAGTCAAACCATCTGACCGAGAACGGAACGCCCTTAATAATTTCCGAAAAATATAGCGATATATTGAGCAACACAAACACCGGCAAGAACAAGAAGATCTTATACCTCACCTTTAGAATCATGGATAACGCAACCGTAAACATTCCAAGAATTCCGGAGAACACGCCAAAAAACAAGGTGCTGATTACAGAATACAGATATGAATCGATTTTGAACAATTCAGCGAAAGTATAATGGCTGACCATTTCAACATAACGCGGATTGTACTGATTCAAATTGATAAAATCTCCTGTAGCAGCTGTGGGGAATGATATGCAATTCAGTACCAATTCGATCAACGTTGGGATCACGAACACGAGCGAGGTTACTATAAAGCTGGCTGCTACCTTGCTCACATAGTATTTCTTGCTTCCCATACGGGCGATCAGCAGCGTATCGGTCTTCCTGTTTTTTTCGGAAATGAGCGTAAAGCCAGCTGGGCAAACCACGATGACTGGATATAATTGCACAAGCAAAAGCGTCATATCGGCATTGTAATATATCCGGTTATAGCTCAGCACAAGCATTTTGGCAGGATGATACATCTCAATAACGTCGGACCCTTGAAATGCAAATACATTCGTAGTAAAGTTTAACAGCACGAGTGTCAAAAGAAGGTAAAACGTCAGAATTGCCGCCTTTTGCTTCATAGCAAAAGCGACTTGTGATTTTATGGCTTGTATCATGCAAACTCCTTTCACAAAAGCGGTGACAACTGCAACGTTGTCACCGCTCCGAGAGATACTATTACAATATCCCCGTGATAACACCTACGTTCAATAAGTGTGGTAACTTACGACGGCGTAGGCTGCAGCGTTACTATTGCCGCTAAATTGGAATGTTACGGAGTTTACATGATCATAGCCTTCCTTGAGTGTGACTGTAGTATATTCAGAGTTGAGCTCGCTCAAATGAACTACATCGCTGATTACATTAGTCCCGCTCTTGAGGCGACACCGAATCGTGCTGAACAGATCCAAACCGCTTTCGGGGTAAACAGAATGGCAACGAACGGTCGGAAAATCACAATAGTTACGTGCTTCAGTTCCGGCAGTCATCCAGCTCATTTTCTCGGGAAGATAAATGGTCTTATTGTCTGCAGCAAAGGCCGGCAGAGCCATTACAAAAGCCATGGCGAGTGCGATGATAAGGGTAATCAATTTTTTCATAGTAAATCTCTCCTCGTCTTGTCGTCTTGGTTTGGTTTTGTCGATTGCATTTCAGTTAAATCTGTCCCACCTCTCTCCCATAGCAATTATGCAGAGAAGCCGCGCGCATTTCTCTGTATCCAACTCAACACAACGATCTATCAGCCACATGTACCTTCAACCGAAACTTGCGGTTTAGTGATACCTCCAATCACAACATCCACAGTCAATGTATAGCGTCTTCCTTCCACCACCTGTGCTGTATCACTGAACAACAGATATCCGGTTCCAGCGGCCGTCCAACTATCAATAACCTTTGATCCGTCCCAAAGAACCAAGGTCGCACTAACTGAGTCTGACATTTTATCCGCAACCACTGATACGCTACATTTTGCAGTTGTCCCATCAAATGAAATCGACGGCTTGATAGAAATCGTTCTGGGTGCAGCGTGTACTGAAACGACAGATACCATAAACGCAAAGAGGGTGAGCAGCATAATGATATTCTTTTTCAAAACAATGACCTCCTTCATTTGTTTAACACCTAAACGAATGAAGGAGGTCATTTTGGACAGGCTGTCTTAAAATTTTAGGAAATTTTTTGCACGCTTTTGCATAGTTCTATAATTATATCCTTTGGCAGAGATGTAGTAATAGAGAACAACGTATCTTTCTGCGCTGACATCCATACAACGGTACTACTTTGGCTATTATTTTGAGCCTGATAAAAATCGGCAATAAACTCCCCTATCTGAATCGTTTGGACTTCTCCATTGAAGTCGCCAACGAAAAGGCTATCAGCATCGGCGCCGGTCGAATAAACAAATTGGATCAAGCTGACATCATGACTGTAAATGATCGTGCAACCGTCCTCCGTGATCAGGCGGTCAATTTCGGTATAACCATCGGGCAGCCACGTTAACTCGTAATCCGTTTTCTCCTTTTCCGATGAGGGCTTCCCTACAAAACGATACTCAATAAACTCCTCATATTTCTCCCTGATCCATGCAAAAATTTCTGTTCGCGCATCGGCATCCACAGTTAACCATGTACTACCAATAATTATCGCAGCAATAATGAAGCAGGCAACTCGCTTTGGAATATTATAAATAATGGGATGTTTTGCTCTACGTATTGTCCGCTGCATCTTTTTTTGGAAGCGTGGCGTGAATTCATGACTACATTCTCCTGGGGCAGGAAGAGAATCTATAATTGCCATAGTTGCTTTTGCTGCAGATGCACTCAACTTGTCTTTATGAATCATAAAATTCCTTCCTTTCTACAGATTTCTTTCAATTTGCTCTTGGCGCGCTGATCCAGCTTGATTGCAGCCGGGAGCGATATCCCCATAATGGCTGCAATTTCTCGCACACTATATCCTTGATGATAGCGTAGAAGAATCATTTCTCTGTATCTTGCCGGCAGTCCGAGAATGCACGATGTCAGTGTATCGTCGCCGTCATAAGCCGCTTCTACTCCGTGAATATCATCTGTAAAGGGGATCGCTTGGCGCTTTTTTGCCTTGCGATATTGATCTATAGCCTCGTGCTCAACAATAGTAACGACGTAACCATGCGTTTTTGGACATACAGGTTCACCAATCTTTTTTATGTTTTCTGCAATTCTCACAAAAGCTTGATGCGTTGCATCCTCAGCACTTTCCTCATTGCGCAATATTCCATAAGCCACATAGAACATGAGATTCCGGTACTCCAAGTAAATCTGTTCAAATTTTGATTGGTCATCCTGTGTTTCAAGTATTTGAAGATAAATAATCATGGATGTTCCGGCCTCCAATTCCCCATCGCTTTTCTCTTCTGATATATACTAACAAAAACTATGCGGCAACACAATATGCACACACATTTTTATATGTCTCCGCAAAAAAAAGCTGACCCAATTGAGCGGTAAACCTGCTCAATTGGGTCAGTGTACATCTATATAAGTATTTACTGAATTATCTGTTTACACATACTTGGTATACGTGCGGCTATCTGTTGCGCCATCAGAGTCCTTGACGAACAGTGTCACGACAACTTTATACTCCTCACCCGCCGTCCCCTGATACGTGATCGTATTACCATGGGACAGCTTATTCATTGCGCTCATCCCAACATAGTATTCAGTGTACGACTCAACCAGTTTCCACGAAGTCCCGTTTTTGATGTAGAAAGACATGCTTTGAGCACCAATACGCGACATTATTTTCTTTCCCGTAATCGAAAATGTAACTCTGATTTCTCCGTCAGTATCCATACTCGCAACGCAGGAATGAGATGCGATTAGCATACTGGCACGCGTTTCCACAGCAGCCGCAGTAGCCGTCAACAAAGTTGCAAGGGTCAATGCAAGGGCAAAAGAAACCATCCTTTTCAACGCAATTCTTGCTTTCATAATAATGTTTTGTTACCTTTCATAAATTGAATCTATAGCAAGTGTCAAATCTTCTTCTGGCAAATTTGTGTCAATAAAGCACTCTAAATTGCCGTTAAACCACGTGACGCAGTTTGAATCCATGTTCGTGTAAAAGTAGTGCCTGAGTCCATCCTTTACGTACTCGGTTACAGCGTCGCTATCCTTTTCAAAACTCTCCATGTTCAAATCCAAGATCTGTCGAACCTGTAGTATTAGATAGTGATCTCCGCCTTGATACATGGCGCAGAATTTAACAAAATCCGGATTTTCAAATCTGTTTACTTCTACAGCCACAATCTCAAAGCCTTCCGGGAAGCTTGTAGGCACAACTTTCTCAGTAATTCCATATGCTGCCAGAGCTTCTTCCATTGAGGCGTACTGTGCATTCTCCAGCGGAGCAGCTAATTCAGCCCCATCTTCCTTCGGTATGTCTCCGTCGTAGGTATTCTCAAAGGCAAAAACTTCAGATGTCCATTTCCCAACCATTTGGAAAAATCTGCCAATACCGCCGACAGAGCACGCCGCCAGTGAAAACACGCAGACCAACACAGCCGCGATAAGTCCCGCACCTCGGAGAGAAAACTTGCGATGTCTTGACTTATGGAACACTTTAGCGGGATCACTTTCGGCTTCTTTGTCACCCAAGTTGTCACTGGAATACAGCCGAAGACCATCGCCCTCCGGCGTTGCATACGTAGAGAAAAAATCTTCCAAAGCGGCAGCGGCTTTTTCTTTATCAGAACCACCCTCGCGCTTTTCAATCACCTCCATAATGTACATAACCATATCCAGATCTCCGCCGTCTGGGTCTTCCGCATCTTTTTGCAGGAGACTTTCCAATTCCTGCGTACTCAATTGGTCCAGATAGGAGTACATATCGTTATTTTTTGATGCAGTCATATTCTGAACCTCCTTCGCTTAGTATATGTGGCTATCGGGCAGTAACTGACAAAAACAAGTTCAAAAGTCCGGAAATTCTTCCTTTATCTTTTTCCGCATTCGTTCTATCCGCTTTTGACTCGTCCACACCGTTATTCCCAATTCTTCAGCTGCGTCCTTATGACTCTTCCCCTCAACTATTACCCTTTGGAACAGGACAACATCGTCATCCTTGAAATTATCGCAAATGAACTTTTGTATAGTCGAAAGAGTATTGACCGTTATGATCTTATTGACAAAATTATCGGGAGCAGCAATGTCTTCCGGCCTGTCGAGATATTCGGCAAATAGTTTGACATCTCGCTGCCGTGACCGTATGTAGTTCCGCATCTTGTTCTTCAGCGTCTGCATCAGCCAACCGCCGATGTTTTCGTGGTCACTCAGTTCGCCGAACTTGCTCCATACATCATGAAATGTATCTTGGACAAGTTCTTCTGCTACACCGGCACACCACTTGTTCGCTTTAGCGTAACGCAACAGCTTAGGCCAATTATCTATATAGATTTCGCTGAATATCTCACGTTGTTCCGATGTCATGCTACTCGCCCCACCTTTATTGACCTCATCCGCCCGCATGCCTCTCGTCGACATGACAAGTCGTCCTATCTGCGATTTATCTATTGCAAGAAATGGTCATTCACATATTGAAGAAGCGCAAATAACTTCCGCGAATCATCTTCACTTACAGATACAAGAAGCTGCGCAATGCTCTGCCTTGCATCGTTCGCAGCATGTTCGTATATCAACGCATCCACGCTGACATGCAAAGCTTCAGCCATACGTACAAGGCTGGGAACGCTCATCATCTTGTCACCGCGCTCAACCTGCGTAATATGCTCAACTGAAATTTCGGCCTTTTCTGCCAAAACTTCCTTTGTATAACCGCAAGTTTTACGGGCGTCCCTGATATTTTTGCCGATAGTACATTGTAGATCCTTTTTTGACACGGCCATGCACATATACCATCCTTTGAAATTCCTATTGGTACTTATTATATTGCCCAAATAGGGTCGGCGGAATGTGCCATCAGGGTCTGTTATAAGTCCTGCCAGGATTAGATTATAGCACAGACGACAAAGATTTTCCTTATTTTTGTCAGCTTTTATTTTTCTGCCAAATACAACTCAATGAAGGCGTTATCAGGCAACGACAATCTATGAAAGGAGGCTCACCCTGCACCGAGTGTATGCCGTAAGCCTTGATTCGCTAATTCGAGAAAAAGAGAGGAAAATCATATGAAAGCACCACGCATGACAAAAGTCTTGTCATTCCTTATGGCGCTTGTATTCTGCCTTTACCTTGTCCCCACGGAAGCTTTAGCGGTCGAGGTCAAGAAAAATGCGCTTGAGGCAGCAAGCGAGTACGCCCGGGATTATGATCCTGTGGATTCGCCCGACATTGTGTCCGAGATCGCATCCAGCCGCGATGAATATCAAAAAGAATATCTTCTGTCCAACGGGCAGCATCTGTTGACGGTCTATCCCACCGCTGTCCATTATGCGGACGAAAATGGCGAGTGGCAGGAGATCGACAATACGCTCCATGCCACATCAATGGACGGAAAACGGGTTTATCGGAATACGGCAGGACTTTGGGATGTTACTCTGCCCTCCAGCCTTTCCGGAGCCGATCCGGTCACGGTCGCACGTGGTGACAGTGCACTGAGTTTCCGCTTTGCCGGTCAACTGCTGCAGGACGATGTCCTGACCGCGAAGCTGGCGCGGATGAACGGAGATATTGCCTCCTCCGAAAGCGAGAATAATACATCGGATGCAGAACCAGAGCCTGCTGACGCATTGGCCGATACGTCTGAACTGCAGAGCGATGCGAATAGCGGCGCCTCTGAAGAGGCATCCCCTGCAGACGAGAACACCGCAAATCCCACCGAGTCCCATATTGCGGTCACTCCTCCGGATACTACAGCAGACGCCTCTTCTCCCGAAAGCGAAAATAACGCACAGCCCGAGGCTCCTTCTTCCGGGGAGGACACGGCCAATGAGTCGCCGGTTTCTGGGACTGCGGATGATGCTGATGAATCCGCGGCACCCGTTACCAAAAATGACACAATCGACGTTATTGCAGAGAGCCAGTGGGAGACCGCCACTACCACAAAAATGGGTGATACCGTTTTTGGACGCACGCAGGTGCAGCCCTCTCAGCTCACGCTAAAGGATTCGGAGATCGTCTTTTCTCAGAACGACAAAACTCTGCAGGAAACTTTCTCCGAAAAGCTCAGCAGCACTGCGGAATACACTTCTGTGTTCAACGGCGTCAATGTGCGCTATGATCTGAACTCCAATTCCCTGAAAGAATCCGTTATTATTGCCGCTGCTCCTACCGGGCGGACAGGCTATCAATATTTGCTGGAAGCTAAAAACCTCGTGCTGGAATTGCAGGAGGACAACAGCATTTATGCGTATGCCATTGGCCATACCGAGGGAGATGAGCCTGTCTTTTTCATGCCGGCACCGTATCTGTTCGATCAGGACAAGGCATATTGTGATGACATCGAACTTATCTTGAAGGAAACAGCCGAAGGATATCTGCTGACGTACCTGCTTCCGCAGGAGTGGATGGCGCACGAAGACCGCGCCTATCCTGTTGTCCTGGATCCTGTGGTACACGCCGAGCTTAGCTTCACCAATATCGCAGATCAGACAGTCTTCTCTATTACGCAGCTCAGCTACACATGGTCGATGCTGTGCATTGGCCAGGGTTCTTATGGCATTGGCCGTTCTTTTGTAAAGTACAAGAATCTACCCGCGTTGACATCGGCAGATGTCATTGTCGATGCGAAGATGGCGCTTTATAAGATTCAGACCAGCAGCTCCACCTCTGAAATCGATGTTCACAGCGTCCATGACACATGGGAATCCAACACCATAAATTGGAGCAATAAACCTGATTATGATCCCATTGTTGAGGACTACCAGATCGCCGGTGCGCAGGGCTGGTACTACTGGGATGTAACGGATATTGCCCAGGGCTGGTACGCCGGCGAAAATACCGGTATGATGTTCAAAATGGAGGATTCTCAGGAAGCGGCTGCCCGCGGACTGTACCGTGAATTCTGCTCTTCCGACTATTCTGCAGGCACCCTCCCCTACTTGAGCATCGCCTATATCAACAACTGCGGTTTGGAGAGCATCTGGGATTATACCTCTCACAGCGCAGGCGCCGCCGGTACCGGATACATCAACGACTATACTGGAAATCTCGTTTGGGTATACAACGGTCTTGGCTTCTCCGGCAATCGCATGCCCGTCGCCATCAACCACGTTTACAATGCCAACGACAAGGCCAACAATGATTTTGGCATGGGCTATGGCTGGCGAAGCAATTACAACCAGCTTGTATATCAGTGGTCCACGGACAGTTCTTACTATGTTTGGGAGGACGAAGACGCCACCCGGCACTACTTTAAATACAAGTCCTCCGGCACATATGAGGATGAAACAAATCCGACTCTAACCCTGACCACCACCGGCAGCGGCACGACCAAGTACTGCATTACTGACAAGAATGGAAACAAGAGCTACTTTGACACCAACGGCCGCCTGACAAAAATCAACAATAATCAGGCCGCTGTCAGCAGCATTACTATTACGTATTCCTCTGGCAAGCAGATCGCCAGCATCACGGATGGCGCTGGGCGGAAGTATCAGTTCAATTACAGCGGGACAATGCTCAGCAGCATTTCCTTCCTTGGAACAGGCACTTCTTCCCTCGCAACAGAAAGCTATACCTATAGTGGAAACGAATTGACCGGCATCTCCTCCACCCTGCTTTCCTCCGCCAGCTTCTCCTACACCAGCAATCATCTTCTGTCGCAGGCGGAAGATGCAGGCGGGTATCGACTTGCCTACCTTTACAACACCACAAGCAGCACTAAACCCAATCGTGTTATCCAAATCAGTGAGCACGATGGAAACACTGACGGTGACGTTCTGTGTATCTATTATGCGCATAAGCAGACCATCTTTACCGACAGCAATAACAATCAAGAGGTCAAGCAGTTCAACAACTACGGCAGCACGGTCTCCATCCAAGATGGTTAAGGCAAGGCTCAGTTTTACAAGTATAAGAGCAACAATGATGTGACAAAGGCCAGCCAGCTGGCACTTTCTTCCAAATTGCAGAATACTGTTGCCAACTGGGTTCGCAACAGCAGTTTTGAACAGACAGGCTTCTGGACAGCAGGCAGCGGAAATGCCTCCACCGGCTCGTGGTTCTATACGTCTACGGGTTACATCGGTTCCCAGTCACTGGCCATTTCCCGCACCTCCAGCAGCGGCACTATCCGCGTGGATTCTACGCAGGCGGCCTATTGTCCCGCCAACAGCAGCTACACGCTCTCCGCTTATATGAAGACTACCGATATGAGCGGAGGCGGACTGGGCGCTCAGCTTGTCCTGATGTCCTCCGGGAATGTTATCGCCAGCAGTGCACCTATTACGACCAACACAGATTGGACTCGCGTGGAGGTCACATACACGAACACTACCGGAAGCGACATCTCCGACCTTACAGCGGGAATGCGGAATGGCACCTCCGGCACGGCTTACTTTGACTGCGTGCAGTTGGAGGCCTCCGCCAACGCCAGCCGATATAATCTGGTCGATAACGGGGATTTCAGCTACAATTCCTCCTTGGGATGGAACAAGAACAGCGCATGCACTTCCGCTGACGGCTCCAGCTCGAACTATTACCGCGCTCCTGCGCTCAACGATTCTTGCCTTAAACTTGTTGGCGCCGCCGAAAAGGACAAGCAGGTTTCTCAGACCATCACTGTTTCCGGCAGCGCAGGAGATGTGTTTTCTGTCGCAGGCTGGGCGCTAGGGGACTCCGCCCCCATTGCCAACGACAGCAACCGCCGCTTTGCCATCAGCGCAAAATTCAACTACACGAATGGCACAAGCGATGCTACTCTTATCGCATTTAACCCCAACGCCATTGGTTTTGTAAATTGGCAATATGTGGCAGATCGTATCGTTGCGAAAAAAGCTTATAACTCCATCACCATTTCCCTACTTTACAGCTACAACGTAAATGAGGTATACTTTGATGGGATCCAGCTGTTCAAGGAGGAGTTCGGCCACAGCTACGTCTATGACAGCAACGGCAATGTAACCAGCGTCACCGACTTGCAGAAAAAGACCACCACCTACGAATACAGCAGCAACAATCTGACCAAAATGACGCTGCCGTCCGGCGCCAGCCAGACCTACACCTACGACAACTATCACAACGTACTGTCCGCCACCAGCCCCGAGGGTGTGGTATCCAACTTCACCTATGACAGCTACGGCAACAATACGAAGGTCACTGTCGGAGGCAGCAGCGCGAAAAAGATCACTTCCTCTGCGACGTACACTTCTAATGGCGATCAGCTGGCTACCGTTACGGATGCGCTGGGGCAGGTCACCGCTTATGGCTACGACACGCAGACCGGTGTGCTGAACTGGACGCAGGCACCCGGCGAAACGACCGCTACCCGTACCAATTACAGCCACGACAGCCGTTACCGCACCACCAGCGTGGCCAAGGGCAGCTCCGCGGTGAACTACACCTACAACAGCGACCTGCTGTCCGCCATCTCCAGCGCTTCCGGCACGGACTATACGTTCACCTACGGCGCATTTGACCTTGTGAACAGCGTCAAGATCGGCAGCCGCGCGCTGATCAGCCACACCTATTCCAACGACTCCAGTCATTGGCTGACACGCTCCGACTACGGCAACGGTGACTACATCACCTACAGCTACGACCGCTATGGGCGCACGTCCGCCATCGGCTACGAGGACAACGCCGAGGCTGTCAAGTACACCTACGACAACAACGGCAATCTGGGCATCCTGACCGACAACATCTCCGGGCGCAAGACCAAGTACGCCTACGATTTCCAGGATCGCCTGATGCGCTACGAAGAGGCAGGAAGCAACTACAGCAACACCGTGCAGTGGGGCTATGACGACAAGAATAACCTGTCTTCACAAACCCAGACACTGGATGATACCAGCTATACTACCAACTACTCCTACGACAACGACAACCGGCTGAAGCAGGCGACAACAGGCAGCAAGAGTGCCAACTACACCTACGATGTCTACAGCCGCATGACCGGCATTACGGCCAAGAGCGGCAGCAGCACCGTTGTCAGCACCGGCATTACCTACAAGGATCCCTCGTCTACCACCACCAGCACGCAGGTCTACAAGTGGGCGACCGGCGGCACGACCTACACCTACACCTACGATGCACGGGGCAATATTACAGCGATATCCGACGGTACCAACACCACCAGCTACGTCTACGACAGCCTCGACCAACTGACCCGCGAGAACAATCAGGCGGCGGGCAAGACGTGGGTCTACACCTACGACAACGGCGGTAATATCCTCAGCAAGTCGGAGTATGCCTACACCACCGGCGCGCTGGGCACGGCACTGGACACCATCTCCTATGGCTATGGCGACAGCTCTTGGAAGGATCTGCTGACCAGCTATGACGGACAGCTGCTGACATCGGACGAGATCGGCAATCTTGCCAATGACGGCACATGGAGCTATACTTGGCAGCACGGACGCCAGCTGAAGCAGATGTCCCGCCCCGATGCTTCCGGCGACACGGAAATGATCTGTTTCCGCTATGACTCCAGCGGGCACCGAATCAGCAAGGACAGCGGCGTCTATCACGCCAGCTATTCCGGCGGCGAGATCGTCTACGCGGGCGAGACTACGCGGACAAGCTATTCCTACCTCGGTGACACGCTGACGCAGGTCAATATTTCTGCACCCACCGGCAGCGCAACTCTGCATTTTACCTACGATGAGATCGGCCCCATGTCCGTCACCTACGATGGCGCGGAGTATTTCTATCTGAAGAACGCGCAGGGTGACGTGACCGGGCTGGTCAACAGCAGCGGCACACAGGTGGTGGCGTACACCTATGACGCATGGGGCAATCCGCTGACCACCACCGGCACCATGGCGGACACGCTGGGCAGACTCAATCCCTTCCGCTACCGCGGGTATGTCTATGATACGGAGACGGGGCTGTACTACCTCCAGAGCAGATACTATAGTCCCGAAACCGGGCGATTCATCAACGCGGATGGATATGTTTCTACGGGGCAGGGTACTGTCGGAAATAATATGTTTACCTATTGTGGGAATAATCCGCAGAGTCGCGCTGATCCAAGAGGATGTTTCTGGAAAGAAATAGGAGGATTCTTCAAAGGTGTCGCCAGGAAGTTCGTCAGAAGTATAAAATCGTTTTTCGGTGTAAGAAAATCCACAACTATAGTTGAAAAAGAAGAGACGACAGTTATTCCAGATCCCTTACCAATAACGCTTAAATACGGAGTAAAAACAAGTACCGCTGTCTCCTCTTTTGGTGATGATTCGCGTCCAATATCTGCATATCAACAAACCGTTGCTAATGATTTTGCATCTTCCACGGTTGGTATCAAGGCAAACATCGGAAAGACCGTTTATGATTACAGTGTCGGAATCAATAATAGCAGCGTATCGTACTCAATTTGCGAGGGGAGTACCATTCAAAAAATAGCTCTTCGAGCTAATGCCCAAGAATTGAAAATTGGACTTGAATTTTCTACAACGGTTAAGTGGGATGGCTATTCGACAACCACTTATACAAATGTTAGTGCAAATGCGTGGTTCATTGTTGCAGGATACTATCTGATAACAAGCGGGCAATGGGTTCCGACTCCGAGTTATGTATCGTGAAAAGCGGAGGGAGAGTAGGAGTTAAAATGCTTTACGGACTATTTCTGAGTTTGCTATTTGGAGTACTCCTCCTTGCGCTGTGGCTGCTTCTAAGGAGACATCCTGTTTGGGGGAAGCGTTGGTTCCGGGTCGAGTCATTTGCATTTGTCGTACTACTGGGGATCGTTTTCCTTCTTATTCCGAGAGAGGTCAGAACACGGGAGTATGCATCTCCGGAAGAAGCCTTTCGCTACAAAAATCAAGGGGAGATCCTCCTTGTACTGGAGGGAGAGCAGAGTGCCTATATTGTTGCAGAGCAAGGTGGGAACTCCTATGCCTATGATTTTATAGCGCGAGATGGTGATGTATGGCATCCGGTTTCGGGTATTCAAACAAAACCGATTGTCATTACACAGGGGTCTGTAGTCATTCGTATTTATCGATATAGGAAAACCGATGACTATTACATCTCAATTACAGATGGAAAGGGGCAAGACGTTGAAATAGAGGATAACCGAAATTCCTATTTCCATACGATTGGAGATTCCTATGCGCTCGCTGACGGGACTTTTTCAATGTATACATATTACGCATACATATGCGATTTAGACGAAACATATCAGCTCACGGTAAACGGCGAAGCGTTTCCTGTTTTTTAGGGCGCTTTGGAGCGGATACTTGCCCCAGATACTCTATCAACACCGGCTTGTATGCAATGGGGGACTGATCTGACTCAGCAAGCTTCCTTTCGTATCCAAGGATGGGTTGAAATTTAGCGGCGGGGTATGGCGCAGATACTCTGCGTCATACCCCGCCACCAGCTACGTCTACGACGCATGGGGCAATCCTCTGACCACCACCGGCACCATGGCCGACACATTGGGCAAACTCAACCCCTTCCGCTACCGCGGGTATGTCTATGATGCCGAAACGGGACTGTACTACCTCGGCAGCCGGTACTATAACCCCGAAACCGGGCGGTTTATCAATGCAGACTCGGAGAGTTTGGTTACAGCATCCCCTGATAGTGCAATTTGGGACAAAAACCTGTTTGCGTATTGCGACAACAACCCCATTACTCGTATTGATGCTAACGGCGGCTGGTGGCATGTTGCCATTGGTGCTGCTGTGGGCGTAATTGCTCAATATGCTACAGATGTCACAATCAATCTGCGTCAAGGAAAGTCTTTCATTGATGCACTTTCACCAAGATCGTCACTCGTTGACTATGGCGCAGCTGCGATAAGTGGTGCTCTTGCCGCAACGGGTATTGGAACGGGGGCATCTATTTCTGCAAATGCAGCAATAAGTGGAATTGCATATCTGTCAAATGGTAGCATATACGGCAGCGAGATTACACTTTCAGGTTTTGTGGAGGCAACTGTTGCTGGTGCAGCCGCAGGAGTTGTAGGCGGCAAAGGTGCAAACGGCGCAAAGCTACGCGGAATAACGAAAACTTCTCGCGCAGTGCTGAAGACTGCTGTATCTCAGAAAAAGGTTGCGATGTATACAAAGAAGATTGCTTCTGTCAAGAAAGACGTTGTAACTAGTACAGGGCGTACAGCCTTAGCTACATTGGCGACAAATTTTCGCAATTTGGTAAATGCTTTTAAAACAAGGAGATAATTAGTTTGAAACACCGAGTGTGCTTTTTTGTGACTTCTCCCCGAAAAGATCCTCTTCTTGCAGTCATTTGTAGTTATATTTTTTCCGGTGTAAATGTATGTGCCGCAGGTATTACGATTAAAGCAAGCTATCCTCACTACGATGCGTTTTACATAATTGGCATAGGCGTCGTGTTTTTCCTAATGGCTTCCATTACGCTTGTGGATAAGCGAAAAGAGAATCGTGATGCTCGTTATGCACTATACACGGGAATAATGCATTTTGGAATATGTGCATATCTTTCTCATATGTGGTCCAAATGGTGGATATTAATATATCTCCTTGAGGTGCTTATTTACATTTTCGCCGGACATCTTGTGAAAAGATATTATAAGAAAAAAGCTCATTAGCATATTCACAAAACTATTTACCCATAGACATCCCCACTTCATTGTCTCCTCCAAAATTACGCAAATACCACAGGCCCGGCAACCAGATTGGTTGTCGAGCCTGTGGCGATTGCTTTTATGTTCTATACGCTCCCGGAGTAACTGTCAAACCTAACCGCGTATAGTTTGTCAGTATGTAACAGGTTTTGACATATAATAGCAGATGGTAGATTATAACCTCATATATGATAAGAGTTTGCACACAATTGTAGATCTATAAAGCTATTCTACATGGCGCAACGACTGCAGAGAATTAAACCGCAGGATAATACCCGATTATCCTGCGAAAGTAATTGCTCAGGAGACTCAATATGTTTATACATAGGCTATCAAGTATAGATCATATCAGCGAATTGGAAAAGACTTACGAACACACAACTGGATTAAAAGTGCTAAATGTGTCGAGTTGGCACATTTCAGAATCATTTCGTGATGTACAGCTAAAGCACTTTTGCCCTCCACAAATTGGTAATGCATTTGATTATGTGTATACATATAGTATCCCGGTTCATATTCGGCAAGCTATCCTCAAGAAACTTGGATCTGTCTCCGAAGCGAGCACAATCCTCATTTCCCCCAACAACACTATATCCATAATAAATGTTATAAACTTACTTAAACATCATGGGATAAATCATGTGTGCATTGTAAATCCGTCATATTTTTCTGTGGCACACGCTTTGACTTCTGCAGGTATTTCTTATACATATATAAGCATGAATCGCTTCAATGAGAAATATGTATTTCCCATTGAAGCAATCCTGCAAGGCAACTATGATGCGGTTTGGATCACATCACCAATCTACTCGACAGGGGTGTACCTTGACCCAAATGAAATTGAGAAACTTCGCTATTTAATTGGGCTGAAGGTTTTTGTTGTTGCCGATGAGAGTTTTGCATTGCCTGAACATGAACTGATTAGGGACATCGGCATATCTACGCATTTTATTTCCATTTATTGTCCACATAAGGCCATTTCGTGTAATGGCTACAAGTTCTCTGGAATTGTGACATCTGATGTACATGAGGACTTCTTGGAACAATGGGTGGATGTCTTAAGTGGAAATTTGCCCCAATCTTGCTACGCATCCATCTACCATTACTTAACGCCTAATTACGAAGAATGCGTTAACAGCTTTCAAGTGGAGATAGAAAAAGCTATAGAAGCCATTTCTCCTTTCCTCAGAAGTTCACATCATACAACGGACGCCAATGCAATTGGAAGTTTAATCTCAGTATACTGCGATAATATTGATTTTAAGCAGACGACTGGGGACGTTTTCTTTCAACAGCTACACAAAAAAACCTGTACATCGTTCTATCCAGGATGGCTCAATGGATTCGGTCAGGAATATGGGACCTGTTTTCGAGTCAATCTTGCTCAAGATAGTCTTCTATTTCGGCAATCAGTGCAAAGACTATTATCTTACCTTGATACACTCTAACTTTTGGATATAACCTTTATTCGCTTTACATTGCTTTGATTATAACCTTTTTTTCGCTTATCTATTACTATGTTGTATTCAACAATAACTTTTACTGCGGATACCACCTCACTCTGTGCATTCACCGTAATGCCGGGCGATAGATATATTGCAGGAATTATTACATTTGTGCTCTCGGTGCTTGGGGGGTGGGGATCTTCCTTTTTTGATCGTTTTGTTGCACGAACCTCAGATACAATCGGTACTATAACGCCTATAAGGGCCAAAAAAACATCAATATAAGGCAAGGATGCAGACATTGCCTCAATATACTCTATGAATGATCCTTTCTCAGTTTTTATCTGTATTGGCTTCTTGTAATTAGGCATCATTGCCGACAGTATTTCAACAAGAGGGATTTCAGGTTGTTCCTCATATGTGATTTGTAGCGTAATTGATTCTTCTTCAATATTGCGAATATTTAGCGTACGAGTAAATTCAAGGAACAAAAAATAGGCTGCATTTCTAAGCGTATTTAAATCACTCTTGGCTTTTTCCCATGCGGTATTTGAAATTGCAGTGCATGATGATTCTTCTATTATTTGAGAGAGTTTACGTTCCATGAGAAAAATCGTGATTGGTGCAATTTCCTTTACCTCATACATGTAGGTTACTAGACTACCAAAAAACGTTATTTCTTCATTCTTTAGCATGAGATTTTTCTTTAGCAGAAGATGCATCAATTCTATGCATTTTAGCATTACCTCGTCCTTACTCTTTGTATTGTCACCAAGTTCAAGTATGCCAATATTTAAGAAGAGCTTACGGTCATTATAAACCTGTTCAATGCGGGAAAAGACCGCTTGAATAAACTCACTAAAACAGTCCGAGATATAATATTCTGTTTCACCCATTACTGTGATGCGACAGTTTTCTAAGTCTTCCAACGAGATTCCATAGACAAATCCCAGCAGATATGCTTCAAATGTTGAGTTAGTTATATGACAATTCTCAAAACGGTGATAGTAGAAAACATTCTTAAACACCGCATTGTTGAAAGACGTGTTTTTATAGCAACTTGATGTTATGGAACTGTTCTGCGGTTGGAATGAATCAAAAATGCAGCTATCAAATGAGCATTTTGTCTGGGTGAGATTGTCAAATCCGCAACTATTAAAATGGCATTCTACAAATGCACTATCAGACAGCATTGCTCCTTCAAAAGTGACAAAAGAAAAATCTGACTTCGCGATCCAAATAGATCGAATATCTGCATTTTGGAACGAGCATTCTATGAATTTACAGTTAGAGAATCTTGTGCCTTCTAAATCTGCATTGTTAAAAGCGATATTTTCAAATATGCAATTCTCGAATATCGAACCATTAAACAGAGAATTAGCAACTGTGGCAGAACTCCAGTGTTCCCAACTAATATAATCGAAGCTAAAATTACTGTGAACCATAAGGTTTCGTTCTGCGTTGTATTTGCTTGGCTTGTTCACCGGAAGCCCTCCTTCAATTCATCTACAAGTCTAACTTCTGCGCAGGATAATCGGGTATTATCCTGCATAAAGAACCACGAAAGCCGCAGCGATGTTACTCGCTGCGGCCATTGGACTCGCTTATATGTTCATTTGGTTTCTCGGATGATAGTTGATTAGAATTTCACGTTGCTTAGCTGTAGATACATCCGTATATATCTGCGTTGTAAGTATTGAACTATGTCCCAATAGTTTCTGTATACAACGGATATCAACATTCGCCTCTACCAACGCTGTCGCAAATGAATGCCGGAACATATGGGGCGTAATATGCATCTGCGTGTCTGCACGCAGCGCATACTCCTTCACTATAGCCCGCACCGATTGCTCCGATAGCGGTCTCCCTTTTCGATTGACAAGCAGCGCACCTCCGGGACATTCACTTTGACTGCAATGTTCTCTTAGTAATTCTATTACGGACATACTCCCTATTTGGAGAACGCGCTCTTTTGCTCCTTTACCCATTATTAGTAGGGAACCACTCTCTATGTTTATATCCGCTTTTAAAAGCTTACATAGTTCTCCCACTCTCATCCCCGTCGAAAATAAGAGTTCCAAAACAAGTGCATTTTGAATCGCGCTTTTCTTTTTTTGCCCCGATGAATCGGCGATATCTTGATAGGCCACATTGAGCATCCTTTCAATTAGCGGCATCGGAATTGTTCGTGGAAGCACTTTTGGTGTACGTATTCGAAGCTTAAGTTTTCTAAATGGATTCTCCTTGATTTGCTGATCTTCCTCCAAGTACTGCAAAAACGCTCGAAGTGATGCAATCTTTCTTCGTACACTTCTCGGTTTATACCGCATGTTTAGTGTGCCCACATACTCAAAAATGGATTCCTTAGAAATGTCATCCAACCTATTTTTAAACGAGATAAATTGTTGCAGATCCGTCCGATACGCCTTAATCGTCTTCTGGTTTAGACCTCGTTGGGTTTCACATACCGTTAAATACTGTTCCATGACACTTTTCATCATAATGCAGGACAACTCCCTTCAATAGAATAATCCTAATTATGATAAAAAGAGCTCGCGGTGTCGACTTCTTTTAGAAAATCCCATTTGATTATTATAAATAAAATTTTAATTTAGGGAGAGAAATACATGAAAATCGCCATCATACATTTGAGCGACTTCCATATTCAGGAAAATTGTCGTATCTGCAGCGCAAAACTTAATGCTTTGGTATCTGCATTAAGTGTTCTGGGTAATGTGGATCATTATGTCATTGCTTTTTCGGGTGACTTAGCTGCATCTGGAAAAATCAATGAATACAGGACAGCTAGAACTATTTTCCCGCGCATTTTTTCTGGCATACGAAAAAGGGGAAAAAATGTAGGCTTTATTCCGCTGTTCATGGTTCCTGGAAATCATGACTTAACGCTTCCGAACCCGGCAAGAGATCGGCAGTTTATACAGGAGCATTATGACAATGGCACCATCGAGGACATATTGCCAACTGAATTGAAATATTTAGACAATTTCTATACATACTCAGATTGTAAGGGGCAAGGAATTGTTGATCGAGTATTTGCACACAAAGTATACGCCTTCGGAACATACAAAATTCAGTTCAATCTCGTTAATTCTGCGCCATTTTCCACGCTTGTTCCTGATGATAAAGAGCTTCACTTTTTCCCATCGGACAAACTCCCTCGGCTGCAGAAAGGAAATGATGCTGATCTTTGTATAACGATAATGCATCACAATCACGAATGGTTCAATTGGCGATACCGTACAGATTTGGCCAAAGCCATTGTTGACAGTTCCGAGATTCTTTGCATCGGGCATGATCATCATCCTGGAAGTCAACGCATTGCGGTCGATAACAGCATGGATACTTGGGTCTCTACAGCAGGCGAAATGCATTTCGACTCAATTGACAAAATTGACTCTTTTAATACTATTCTCATAGACACAGAAGTGAATACCCTCACTGGTATTGTGTTCACTTGGAATCGCACCGAGAAAATTTATACCCATGCAGAAAGTGCTACAAATCGTCCCTTGCAAAAGCATTCACCCATGCCGCAGCCCCTTGACGGCTTTATGGAAACAATATATGCCGACACCTATAATGTGTCCCCTGACTTTCGAGATTACTTTGTTTTCCCCAAACTCTCAGCAGATTATCAAGAAGATGCCGACTCATATCAAGAGATAAAAACGGCGGATGATCTCTTCCCATTGCTAACTGAAAAAGCTCAAATTCTCATTTCCGGGGCAACAAGCTCTGGGAAAACGACCCTTTTAAAATATCTGTATGCTCAACTGACACCAAGCAAATGCCCGCTATTTCTCCCCATTGACACGCATACCAAGCTGAAAGCAAGCAACTTTGTTAAGCGACTTTTTTCGGATCAATATGGCGATGATCCAATCTTATACGAGAGATTTCAGCAGCTCGACAAATCCGATAAGATTTTACTTGTCGACGGGTGGGATTTGCTCGATACGCGCCAAAATATTCCTGCCCTCATAGAAGAAATGGAGCGAAATTTTGGCTGTGTTGTTTTTTCCGTTGGGGTAAAAGAACGCAGTCTAGTTGACCGAATCAAGGAAAATCTTGAGGGAAACGGGCATATATATGAACTCAGAATTAAACCGTTTTTCTTGGAAAAGCGCAACGAACTTGTCCGGCAAGTCTGTGCTCAGAAAAACATATTCAAAGCTGAGGACGTGGATAAGGTAAACCATCTGATTGATCGCCTTGTTCAAAACAACAGCGATTTATTCGCGCTAAATCCTGCCTTTATCGTACGTTATACTAATTACTTCATAACGACTCCATATCACGACTATGCGCAAGGTGAGGCCGTATTTAGCAAAGTATTTGAATCCGAACTTCAGCAGTCAATTATCAGACTTGCAAGCCGCTCTGATGTTGATGAAGTGTTCGCGGCATTCGAGGAAGTCGCTGGCAATATGTACTTGCGTAAGACTGACGATCTTCCCATCGAGACATTTCGTGAAATAATCGATAATTACAATACTGCATATGGACTTTCTGTCTCTCCCAAGGTAATCATTGATATCGGAATGCAAGCAAAGATATTCAAGCAGACAGATGATATGCATATCTACTTCGCAAACAAAAACTATTTTGCCTACTTTATTGCAAAGCATCTAATCCTTTCTGCACAAAATGGTCCGCCTTCAACGGATGGCATCCAGTATGCTCTGAAAAATATTTGCTTCGGAATCAACTCGGACATTATACTGTTTGTATCCTATTTGCTAAACAACACCCAAGTGATTATGTCAATATTAAACGAAGCCGACTCGCTGCTCAGCCCTTGGCCAGAAGTAAGCCTTGATAACAAAAACATTTCTCTCTTGGCTGTTGCCTCAGCATCTAAAGAAATTACACCACCGACAGCTGACGAACAACAGGAATATTCAGAGCAAAAAGAAACCCTGGAGGAGCGACATTACTCTGGGGATGAGGTTGAAGCCCGTGGGTTGTTTGACTACGATGATAGTGAGATTGACAAGTATCCATACAGATTAATTCGCGCTATACGATATACGGAAATGATATGCCGCGCACTTCCCGCATTTCACAGTCGCCTAAAAGTGTCTCAGAAGTCTGAAATTATCGACTTCATTTACTCGTATCCTCGGAAAATCATCTATGCACTGTTGCGCCCTATTGACACCCATATTGACGAGTTGTGCGATATGTTGCTGGCATATGCGGCGGAAACAGGCAAAAAGAAGAGCGACGGCTCTGATTACACCCATGATGATTTTCAAAATATGTTCTTTGACTACGCGCGCGCTGCCTCTTTAAGCCTATATAATCATTTTGCCGAAATCTGCACTAGCCCAAAGACCACACAAAAATTGGTTGAGCGTGACTCTACAGATGCAATAGAAAAAATCGCCCGTCTTTTAATAATTGAGAATAGCGGCAACACCGATGAATTGCTAAAAGAAGCGGAGGCCGTAATAAAACACTCAAAAGACATGAATACTCGCATCATGGCTCAGATTGTCGTGAGGAAGCACCTGCTATACAACAAAAAGCTTTCATTCAGCAAAAAGCAACAGCTTGTTGACCGTATATTTGGTAAGAGCGCGCGCAAAACACTATTATCACCATCTCGTACATTATGAGGTGCCGCCGTGTTGGTCCTGCCCCAACTTGGTCGTTTTCGTTTCGGAGATTTCGACCCAACTACCGAAACGATATATAGGCATGTCATCTCGCCACGCTGACGGCGGCTGCTTTATTGTATGACAACTGTTTCCGTTTTAAACCTAATGGGATAAATAGTCGTTGCTACCGTCTATTCTTTGCCTTTATCACGTTCGCAATACGTCACATATCTTTGCCGCCCACCGCTGGCGTAGGGATGGCAGGTCAACAGCGTCAGCAGGTCGCGGTCTTGCTGTATCTTGATCTTGTCCACCTCGTGGGGCTGGATAATCTGAATGTCAGCTACGGTGTAGGTCAGCGTCTCCCATAGATTTGTCAGCGTAACGGTATCGCCAACCTGTAAGCAGTCTATATGCCGGAAGTAATCCGCGCCGCGCCAGCCCCGGTGGCCGGCGATGACACAGTTGGTGTTGTCGCCGCCGATAGGCGCGGAGGTGTTGCCCAGCACCGCCGCGCCTGCGGCAAGGTGAGCGTCGGACGCACCCAGATAGACAGGCATGGTCAATTCCATAGCCGGTATCTCCAACACACCTATGATCTCGTCCTCAACACCGTAGGCGGTTAGGTCGGCGGCAGGCACTTCACAAGCTTCCAAATCAACAAGGCCGGATTGTTTTTCGACGTAGATGCGCTGATTGTAGGCTTGCAGGTCTGCCAGCAGTTCAGGGTACTGCTGCTCCGGCTTTTGTTCTTCGAGGAAGCTCTGCGCGGCAGTGTTTGTGTCGGTTTGCAGCTTATATCCGGCAAAAATCGGCCAAAGCATGACGCAGATGCCTGCCACCGCCAGCAGCATCGCCAGCACAAGGGATGTCTTACGCATGGCGTTTCCTCCTCATCAGGAAGTATCCGCCGCCTGCAACAGCTACCGCGCCAAGGCCGATACCCAAGCCGGTGAGGTAGTGCCGCATCCACGAGGATGCCGCAGGTTTTTCTGCGGCGGCAGGCACTTCCTGCTCCGGCACATAAGGCACCCGATGGCCTCGCACCAGCAAGCGATGTGTGTTGACCCCAAACGGGGTACACGTCACCAGCGTGACTAAATCCTTGCCATCCGCAATTTGCAACAGACTCGTGTCCGCGGGCAGTACCGTGTGGATGGCGTCCACTTTGTAGGCCAAAGTGTCACCCAGCACATGGATATAGAACACATCGCCCACTGCAAGCTGGTCGATGTCCGAAAACAGCTTGGAGCTCGCCAGCCCACTGTGCGCTGACAGCACTGCGTGGGCGCTGCTGCCGCCTACCGGCAGGGATGTGCCGACCACATGGCCAACCGACTTTTCAAGCGTTTCCGCGCCCGTTCCGTGCTGCACGGGCAGATATACGTTGATTTTGGGAATATCGATGTAGCACATAACACCGCCCACTGTGAGCTGTTCCGCATACGGCAAGGGAGGGGCAGAAGCCCCTCCCTCGGTAATGGCTGCGCCGGACAGCATGGCGTTGTACTGCTGCGCGGCTTCCCGCTGGGCAGTCAACTCGACGTCATCGGTGTCCGCGATAGCTGCGGTGTAGGTGGTTTCTATGTCCGAATGATACCTTTCGCTCAGAAGTTCTCCCGCCAGAGGATAAAGCATCAGCCCCAGCGCTGCAATACCGCAAGCCGCCGCCAGTAGCCAGCGTTTCACTGCTCGTTCTTGTGCTTACGGCTGCGGATTACGATGAAAGCCGCCGCGCCCAACAGTGCCACACCACCAATAGTGAACATCCACGTGCCGTAGCCACCAGTCTTTGGCAGGTCGAAGCCGGGGTTGTTGACCACAGTCAGCGGCACAATGGCGTTGCCATCCGTCATGGTGACATCCTTGCCGTTGACGGTGGCGGAGGCGGTCAGCAGCTTGGCACCGCACTGCTCGCAAGTGCCGTTCTCGGCGGTCTTGATAACGATTTTGACCGCGTCCTTCAGCAGCACATAGCCCTTGTCGGTGGCAATTTCGGTCAGGCTGTAAGCATCGTCCTCCAGCCCCTTAACTACGATGTGACCCTGTGCATTGGGAATGAACGTAGTAGCATCAGATTTCTTGGCGGTAAGACCCTTGGCGTAGTACACGCCGTCCTTCTGCTCGGCAATCACGAATACATCATCGGTGTCGTTGTGCAGCCGGAACTTCACATTCCGCAGGTTGCCGCCGTTATCGCTGAACTGCTTGAGAACGTCGATGCCGTAGGTGTACACATGGCAGCAATCCTTGAGGGTATCAAAGTAGGTGTTGTTCGTTCTGCGCCACGTCAGCACGACCTCATTGGGGTTGTCGGTATCTCCCATCTTGGCATCGGCGGTCAGGGTGGCGGCGTAGGTGATCCGCATGGTGCAGTCGGAATACCCGCGCTTGACGCTGTCGGTATACACGGTGGCCGCCTCGTTGATCTCCGCCAGACCGGTATCGGTCATGCGGATGGTCATGGTGTTGGCGGCGTCATCGTAACCCACGGTAAATTTGCCGGAGTTCACCGCCCAGGTGGCAATCTTGTCGGTGCAGCCAGCGTCCTTGAAGAACTCGATGACCACATCGTTCTTGTTGTAGCGGATGCCCTTGCTCAGCGTGTCCACATAGGTGTACTTGCTCAGAGAAGAAGCCTTGGAGGTAATCGTGGGCAGGGTGCTAATGATCTGATAATCCACCGTGTCGCCCACGGAGGCGGTGGCAGTGTGAGCGTACCCATCGGTGATGTCGGTCAGGCTGCCGGTATTCTTGCCGGTGGAGTTCTTTGCTTCACGCACGGTCTTATCCAGTGCAGGATTGCCGGTCTGGTTCTTGGGGTAAACGGTCACATCGTAGTTCCATGCCGCACCGTCCACGGTGGTCATGGGCAGGGACACGAAGATGGGATTGCAGGTGGAGGTCACGTTTTCAGGGACGCGGGTTTCCACCACCAGGTACAGGCCCTGCTCCATGTCGGATGCAAAGGTGTGACCGGCAGCGTCCGTCTCGGCCATGGCCGTGCCATTCTTGACCGCAGCTTCCAGCGCGTTCTTGACGGTGGTGGCATTGGCGGACAGGGCAGCGGCCAGCTTATTGTTGAGCATATCGCTGGTGAAGTAGTTGACGCCGCCCTCGGTCTTGTGTGCTTCTGCGCCGGTCAGGCCGATGGCAGACAGTACGGCATTGGAGCGTTCAGAGCTGTCGAAGCCATACAGCACGCCCACCGTGCGCTGACCATCCAGCAGTTCATTGTTCATGGCGATGTCGGCAACACGGAGGTAAGTAAACTCCACGCCCTGGATGGCGTACTTGCTCAGCTTGTCGATAACCGCATCGTCATGCAGGCCGGTGGAAACGTAGGACTCCGCGTCCCACGCGCCGTCATTGCCGGCCTTGGTGATGTCATACTTGTAGATGCTCAGGGATGCTTTTTTGCCGGGGTCGATGGTCGGCTCGGCAAATGCCGTGGTGATGAGGCTCAGAGCCATAACAACGACCATGAGCATGGCCAATACGCGATGGATCTTTTTCATTTGGTTGTCTCCTTGTTCATAATTTTTGAGTTGAGTTTTTCACTTTTTACGGGTATACTGATGGTATCAATCTGAAGGAGGTGCTTGCAGATGGTCTATACCGTGGAACAAATCGCGCAGAGAATTTTGCCTGTCGCGCAGAAATATGGACTGAAGGCGGTTTATCTGTTCGGCTCCTATGCCCGCGGCACGGCAACCGAATCCAGTGACATAGACCTTCTGATTGACACCTCGGGGACAAACATCAAGAGTCTCCTCTCTCTTTCCGCTGTGTACTGCGACTTGGAAGATGCGCTCCAAAAAAATATTGACCTGATTACGGTAAGCTCGCTGGAGCAGCGGCCTCAAATGGAAAACGATGTACGCTTCCGTGATACGGTGCTGAAAGAAAGGGTGAATCTGTATGTTGCCGCCTGATGCCCAGCGATTGGCGCATATCCGCGATTACTGCCTTGAAATTCAAAAGACGATAGACCGCTACGGGAAGTCCTTTGAGACATTTGACAGCGACCCCGATTATCAACGTTCGGTATCTTTCTGTATTTTGCAGATTGGAGAACTGAGTGGAAAACTCTCCACCGAATACCGACTTGAAACAGCAAAACACATCCAATGGGGTCCCATCAAGGCCATGCGAAATCTCGTGGCGCATAACTACGGTAGCATGAGCCGTGAAATCATCTGGGAAACCGCCGTAGCGGACATCCCCGTTTTGTGCGAATTCTGCGAACAGCAGCTACAAGCCTTTCAGAATTGAACCATCAGCCTACCGTTTTGCGGTGGGCTGATTTTTTGCAAAAATAAACACCTATGCAAAGCATGAGTGCTGCAAGCACAATATAGGTTGTAAATCCCGTACTGCCCGTGAAGGGCAGGATGAAGCCCGCATTGTTGCAGGCGGTGATGGTAATGTCGCGGTTGCTGCTGTCCAATGCTCCGGCGAACAGCGGCTCGGTCAGCAGCGTGTTCCCTGCGGGAGCTTTGGTTTCCGTCACGCGGTACTGTGCGCCGATTTTAAGATTCTCCCACTCGGCAACGCCTGTACTGTCGGTGGTAATTCTGCCCACCTCCGTCCACGTCTTGCCATCTGCGGAAGTTTCCAACAGCAGCTCCGCACCGGCGAGAGGTGCGCCCGTGGCATCCACCTTGCGGACGGTGATGCTGCCCTTGGTGGGTGCGTTCTCGCGGGTGACCTTGATATTGAGGTTTGCTGTGGTCAGACTGAAATCGTATTTGGTCTCGTCCAGCACATAGCCGTCCACGGTGCTGATCTCCTGATAGAAGTATTTGCCAAGTCGCAGGCCGGAGAACGTCACCTTGCCGTTACCATCGGTGGTGCCATCCGCGATCTTGCTGCCGTTGGCGTCGAAGATCCGATACACCACACCGGCCAGCGGCTGTCTGGTTTCGGTGTCTACCTTCAGGATCTCGATGCTGCCCTTTGCCAGCGCGTTGGTGCGCTGCTCGGTGATGTGCAGCGCCGCCGCGGAGATGGTGACCGTGTACCTGGTGCTGTCCGCCACATAGCCCTCCGGTGCGCTGATCTCCTGATAGCTATACTTTCCCTGCGGCAGATCCTTGAACACTGCCTTACCGTCTGCACCGGTGGTCATGTCAGCCACCTTTTTACCATTGGCGTCAAATAGCCGGTATGTCACGCCTGCCAGTGCCTTGCCGGTTTCCGCGTCCACCTTATTGATGGTCAGGCTGCCTTTTTCCTCCACAATTTTGACTTTGAAGTGGATGTACGCCCACACCGGGTCGGGCAGTGAGGTCAGCGCGGCACAAGCCTGATAATTGCTGCCGTTGCTGGGCTCCAGCAGCACGGACTCCGTGCCCTCCACATCCAGTGCGTAGCCGTAGTCGCTGCTGATATAACCGTTCAGCTTCGCTGCGGCGTCCTTTGTGGCCGTCACGGTCAGTACATTACGCCGCTGGCTGACGGTTACGCCGCTGATATTGGTCCGGAAGTAGTACTGCGACAGCACACCATTGGTATCGGTGGCTGTACCCACATACTGACTGCCGTCCCATGTCAGCGTAATGGCATTGGCATCAGAAAGCTGATTGCGGTATTTCACCGCAAAGCTGGGAATCACACCATGCCCCATAATGCGGTCAATAAGGATGTCATACGCCTCCTGCACGCCGTCGCCGGCGTAGTGGAACAGGTTGGCGCAGGTGGTATCATACAGGGTGTAGGGATAGGTCGTGCCGCGGTAGCCGCACACGAACTCCCAAATCACCGCCTGCGTCGCCAGCTGCGCGCAGTCGGGATGGATACCATAAAAATCATAGTTACCGCCGTAGCCGTAGGAGAGCGCCAGCGTCACGGCATACCGCTGATTCCAGCTCAGGCTGCTCCAACTGGTGGAGGAGTAGCTCAGATCGCCGCTGGCAGAGCGAACGGATGGCTCCATGCAATAGGCAGGCACCGTTACGCCCGTATCATCTCTGGTAAAGTATTTCAGCTTTGTGCTGGTAAACGCGCCCCATTGCGGCACGGGCGTTTTGTCCTCATGGTAACGGTACTCGTTACCGCCGCTGATCGTACCCGTTACCGTGGCAGCGTGAGCGGTCACGATGGACAGACCCATGATTGCTACCAAAAGGCATACCAGCGTCAACAGCTTAGGAATTGTTTTCTTCATGCTCGTCCTTTCTCCCAACGCAAAAGACCGGCAGCTCACGCTGTCGGTCTTCTGGTCGGGTATTCAGTTGGTTTATCCGTACAACACCACTACGATGTACTCGTCCGATGCCGCATTGTAGCGGGCGGTGCAGTTGAATCGCGCATACGCGCTGACCGTTTCCGCGCCGTCCATGGCGGCGAGGCAGGCGAAGGTGGCGTCCACGTTGCCCTTTACGGCGGCGGTCAGTGCCGACTGTCCGCCGTTCTCCGCCAGCCATGCCACGCTGTCCGCCGTGCCGGGGAAGTAGCTGGAGTCGGCGGTGGTCATGCTGGTGTCGATGGTTACGCCGTACTGCGCTCTTGCGTACTCGTTGCCCGCCCGGACAGCCTCCGCGATGGAGTAGATGTTCCCACTGGCGGCAGGCTTAGGCGCGGGCGTAGGTTCGGGCGTAGGCGTAGGCGCAGGTTGTTCCTCCTGTTTCTCTGCCGGGGTAGGCACCGGTGTGGGTGCGGGAGCAGGTGTATCCTCCGGTGCAGGTGCGGGTATTGCCGGCTCTTTCGGTGCAGCGGGCGGTGCCGTTTCAGCGGGTGCAGGCTGTTTTTCTGCGGCTTTATCCGCATTCTCTAATGTCTCCGCCCGCTCGACCGGCAGCGGCGTATCCGCACTGCCCTCGGTTTTTTCCTCCTTCTGCGGCATTTCAGTCTTGTCCTCCACAGGTGCGATAACCTGCGCCGTACTCTGCAGTGGAGGCGTTGTCAATGTGGAAACATCCTTTGTCTGCCCGCAGGCCGTGAGCAGCAGAACGCCCTCCAGCGCGAGCAGTGCTAATCGTCTTTTTATCATTTTCTGCACTCCCTTCTTTTCCTGTTGGTTTTATTTTAATCATGCTTATCCCCGAAAATCAATAGGCCCACAGACTTTATTTTGGGCGGCATACGCATTTAAAATAAAGTCTTGACAATCCTTTTGACACTACCACTTGGAAAGGATCTTTCCATACATCTGCCGCTTGTTGCTGTCAAACCGCTTGACCGTCAGGATCACGGTGTCTCCGATCTCAAAGTCGCTGTCCTCATACTGATAAGCATAGGAGCACATGCAGACGGTGCCATCCGGTAAGTTGCAGAAAACACCGCCGGCATACTTGCCGGAGATCACAGCCTGCCGCCGGCTGTTGACAGGGTGACGCCGCTCTGCCCCTTCAAAGGGATCGGACAGTGCCGCCTTCACGGAAACCCGGAGCCGATCCTCATCGGCATCATAGTCCGTCACAACGCAGTCCAGTTCCTGCCCGGGACGATAGACAGCGCGCAGGTCTGACACGGACATATAGCAGAGATCCTTCTGCGTCAACCGAATGTCATGGCCATAGCACTCCACTGTACAGCGGACGGGGCCAACATCAATGACACGGCATTTCAGCCGTGTACCGGGTGCGTTCAACTCTGCCCGATGGGCAAAGTAGGAACGGCGTGTCTTCATAGCCGACTTACGGGAAGCCAGCGCAAAGCCATTTTCCCTGTCCACCTTGATGATGTTGAAGGACAGCGTCGCGCCCATGATATGATTCAGGGACATTCCGGGCCGCCCCTCTCCTGACCACATTTCCGTTTCGGGAATCAGGATACGCACACGGTAAGGGACGACGATGGCGCAGAACAGCTCCCGCTTTCGCACCTCGCCGGTCCTGCGGCTGCGTACATTCAGCGAGAACATATCCACACCAATCACCGTACCGCTGAGGGGGCTGCCGCCGCGATAGGACGCGTAGATGGCGTTCCATTCCCGGCGTTCCTCCTCGGACAGATTGCGATCCAGCTTATGGAAATCCAGATGGAAGAACTTCTCGCGGTCACTCATCTCCGGCTTCGGTGCAGGCGTTTCCTGCTCCCCTGCAGGCGCTTCAGTCATGGGCGGCAAGGTATCTTCTTCCACAACAGCTTCTTCGACTTCTGCGGTGGTTTCCGGATCGGGTGTAGAGCCCTCCTGTATGGCGGGTTCCTCCGCAAAGTCTACGGTCATATCCGCATCATCGTAGGACGGTTCTTCTGCATCTTCAGATGCTTCCGTTGAAGCCACTTCGGTTTCGGCGTCAGTTCCTGACGGCACAGATGGAATCTCCAAGCTCTCTCCTGGTGAAGTACTCCCAGTCAAGCTGTCAGCGGGCGGCTGCTCCACGGGGTCGGGTGTCGTTTCAACTGTGGATTCCGTGACCTCCACAGGGGGATCAGACATTGGTTCGGTCGGAACGGTCTTCTTTCTTGGCATTTGGTTACCTCCTCGTTTTAGAATGTCGTGTTTTTATTCGCAAAGAAACGGTGTGTACCGTCCTTTTGCTTCTGTGCAACAATCTGGCGATCCGGCAGTTCCTTGCCTTGCAGGGCGAGGGAGTGTTCCGGAAGCCAGATGAGCCGCTCTTTTTCTCCAAGCTCTATACGGCGAAAAGAGGGTTCGCGTTCTGCGGTCAAAGCTGCCACATAGTAAGCGGTCAGCTCATCGCCGAAGAGGAAACAGAGCAGAGCGGGCAGACTGGTGGGGATAGAGAATTGAAGCGGACACCCTCCTGTAATTTCCAGCATCACGTCGATGCTCTCCAAAAGCAGTGGGTTTGCCGCTTTTGTGATAAGCCGTATCACATCGTCCTCCACACAGACAGCGTGAGAGATCCCGCTGAGCTGCCGCAGCATGGGCGTCAGATGCTCCGGGCGCATGGTCATTACTCGCTCCCGGTACTTGCCATACAGCAGTGCAAGAAGCTGGTCGCGCCGGATACAGCCAACCTTGCCTAAGATCTCTATGATGCACTTTTGCTGGTTGGTCAAAAGCATGATATAACCTCCTCGGAGTTGACAAATGGCTCGGCAAACGGTAAAATAGCATTAGTGAATAGGTCACAGATGCTTGCGGGGCCTGTGATCGGGGGAGTCCCTGCGGGGGCTCCCTTTTCCTATGGCCCACCAAGGCTGTTGAGGTAGGGATCGACGACCAGATCGCTTTCACCCTCCGTGATACAGTTGAACAGGACAGCCATGGTGTATTGGATCGAGTTGCGGATATTGTGCTCCTGATTGGCCCGCAGCCGCTGCTCCGTATCGCGCAGCGTTAAGTTGTCCAGATCGTGGAGCCTGTGACGCACCCTGCTTTGCGGCAATGTGGCGTTGCCTACCCGAAAGCTGTCCGAATAAAAAAGCCGCTCGATGGCCGTTTCAAAAATGCGGGCCATCTCCGGCTCAAAAGAGGAGAGCTCACAGGCATCCAGAATGCCGGTAAGCTCTTCTTCGTCCGGTCCCTCCGTGACGGATGGACTGACTTCAATATAACTCTCATCGTTCTTCCTCTTATCAGTATAACTTGGCCGCAGATTTTGCGGTTCTGCAGGCGCAGCATCTGCGGTTCTTGAACTGCTGTTTTCGCCGTTCTTGAACCGCCTATCCTGCGGTTCTGGGGAATCAAGAGCCGCAATATCGGAGGTTCTTGTGCCGCATTCCTCCGGCTCCATAAATGGCGCGCACTGGTAATCCGGATCATCCATGGGCTGTACGCAGGCGAGATAGATCTGGTTGGCGTCGCCCCGTCCGCAGCGTTTTTCCCAAATCAGGTGAAGCTCCGCCAGCTTACGGAACGCGGCGGACACCCGCTGCTCACAAATGCGCAGCTCCCGTGCCAACGCTTTGCGGGGAAAGATCACAAAGACCTCCCCATTGTCATTGACCCAGCCGTTCCTGCGGGAGAGCTGAAATCGGTTCAACAGGAAGGTGTAGGCCACCTTGGCGTCCAGGCTCATTTCCGCGTACCGTTGGTCGGAAAATAACCACCGCGGCATTTGCAGATAGTGGACGCTTTGTATATCCGTTTGCTTCATGAGCGCAAACGCAGGGCGCTGGTTCAATTTTGCGGCTTTCATACCGGCCCCTCCTCATATCGTTTTGTTATTCTGCCTGTTTTCGTGGCGCGGGCTTCAGCTCCACCATGCCGAGATCGTTGCCATCTACCTCATAGGTAAAATCATCGTCCCCTTCCGTAGAGATCGGCGGCTCTGCCTGTGGGGCAGGCGTCCGTTCTTCGACAGGAGACTTTTCTTCCTTCCGAGGCGCGGCGGTCGGTGTCTCCTGCGCTTTTAGCTTCCATGCGGGGATATAGTCCACCACGCGGCAGGTCGTAAGTCCGGCGAAGTCCGGCAATTCTTCCGGCGTCAGCTTATAAAGCAGCGCGGGCCGGTGACCCTGAAACAGCGCCAGACACTTTTGCTGCTCCAGACGCAGTACCTCATCCGGCTGCATCAAGTCCCGCTGGATATTACTGCGGGTCTTGGAATAGGGCCGGGTACTGTTATAGATCGGTGAGAACAGCGGCTGCATGGGCATCTGGTTATTGGTGACAGCGATGGTGACCTTGCCGCATTTTTCCGAGATGTACTTGGCGGAGGTCAGGTCGTTGCATCCCATATAGATGGTCTGGTTAAAGGTGTTGAGCTGATTTTCCCATTCTTTTCCGGGATACCGCTGCTGCCACTGGCTGAGACTCTGCACCACCACCTGACACGCAATGTTGAAGCCGCGCACGCTGTTCAGCGCGTCGGCAATACCTTCCATGTAGCCGATGTTGCAGTATTCGTCCAGACAGAAGTTTACCAGTACCGGCAGCCGCCCACCCTTGCAGTGGAGCCGTGCGTAATTGGAGAGCTGCGGCATGGCCAAGGAAAAGAACAGCGAACTGAGAAACCGGTAGGCACTGTCCTGCGCGGAAATGATGATGAAATACGCGCAGAGCCGCTGTCCCGGCAGTACGAGGTCTACATCGTGGTTGCGGGTGATGGTGTCCACCAGTTTGTTCTGGAAGATGGCAAGCCGGTTGCCAAGACCGGTGATGATGTTGCCCCAGAGATTTTCACGTGCTTTCAGGAACAGCCCGTGGTGGCCCTTGGCGGGGTGATCGGGCGGCAGCGACGCCAGCGTGCGGTTCAGCTCATTGACGCTCATGGTGGCAAGGATCTGATACACATCGCCCAAGCCCCGCTGCTCGATGGGCAGCAGATCACCCTTTTCATCCCGCAGATTGCAGACGTAGTGGATCAGGGCCATCAGGAGATTCAGCTCCGCACGGCTCCAGAAATCGTCGGCCTCCTTGGGGCTGGAGGTATTCTGGATGATGGTGTTGGCCACCGTCTGTACCAGATCTGTTTCTGTGTCCAGTCCATAGAGACAGTTCCAGCCATCTGAGTGTGCCATGTCCAGAAAGTTGACCGCTTTGACGTAATGGCCGTTTTCACGGAAGTAGGGGGAAAGCTGCTCGAACAGCTCGCCCTTTGGATCAACACAGAATACGGATTCCCTCCGTTGGGCGCAGCCCATCAGAAAAGGCAGGATCAGGCCGCGGGTCTTCCAGCTGCCCGGTGCGCCGATGCAGAGAAGATTGTTGTTTTCGCCGGGTACCATACGGTGCGCCACATAGGCGGCGTATTTGTCCGGATCTTCCGGCCGTTCCTTGATCTTGCCCAGCAGCATCCCGGAGACGCTGCGTATGGGGCCGATCTCCAGAAAGGCTTCCATCTCCCGCTTGGTGAGGAAGCCGGAGGAGCCATGCGTCCCGTCCGGGAGAATATCGAAGCCCCGTGGGTCTCGCGTATACTTATAGCCGGAAAACCAAAGGTACCCACGCTTTGTCACAAGGCAGAACATCAGCACGAAGAACGCAGTGGCTTTCAGCCCAAAGCCGGAGAATATCGCCAGCCAGTTGCGGATCGGATCGAATATCCAGATGGCGGTCACATCCTGCCCCGTGTTATGAAAGACGGCGTCAATGCCGAGACGCATGGAGTTCAGGAGCATTCCGTAAAAATACCAGCACACCAGCCCAACGGGGATGTAGAGGGGCAGCATTTTCTTATGCCGCTGGAACCATACGCCCCAGCGGGCTTCAACGGTATCCTCCAGCTTTTCCAGCAGCTTTGATAAGCGGGGCATGGATCATCTCTCCTTTTTCTGTGACATAGGGGGTGTCCGGTGGACGATAGGGCTTCGGCGTTTTACCCAGCAGATGCGCGATGGCATCCTCGGTCAAGGTAAAGACCCGTGCTTTTCCGGTGTCCCTGTAGTGCGGGCCCCACACCTCTGCTACCTGCTGCGGCAGAGCGGCCAATACGAGCTGCGAATAGCCCTGCTCCCGTGCCAGCGTATAGGCGGCGTCCACACGGCGCAGCTCCATGTCAGCCGCCAGCACGAAGGGCTGCCCCTGAAACAGCGCGTCCCAGTAGGGACGGTCAGGCGGTGGAGGGCGATAATGGCCTTTCAGGGCCAAGCGCGTTAAACGCTGGCGGTAATCTGGCTGGGCCATGATCTGAAGCTGTGTCACGCCGGTATCATCGCAGGGCAGAAGATAGACCGGCTGCTGGAACCAGTGGGCAGCGGTGCCGTAGGTCATGAGCCTGCTTTCCTCTCCTGGTGTGGGCTTATCCAGCTCGGTAAGCATATCCGAATAGCTTTCGCCGCAAAAAAGGAAGCCGCGTGTTCCGGGCAATTTTGCTGTATTGTTCTGAAAGGCGGACAGCTCATCCATGGGGCAAAGGCATCCAATGTCTGGACAGACATAGTGCGCGGCACAGAGTAGCTCCCCCACGTGGAGCAATGCCGCCGTGCGGGTGCTGCCCCACGGATTACGGCCCCGGCCGCGACCGGCAGAGGTGAGAAACAGGGCGTTTCCCTCCGCCAGTTCATCCGGCTGTGTGGCATAGACGTTGATACCGGACTGATAGGCTGTCAGCAGCAGAGAAGCAAGCCGCAGCCGCCGCACAACGGCATCCGCATGGTACGTTCTCGGCGTATCCGGCAGCCATATGTTTTCCGTCAGCAGCCGACGCCCCTCTGCGGTAAGGATCAGGGCCTTGCTTTTGGTATGGTATTTGATGAGCTTCATCGCCAGCAGGTTCGATAGCTCTGTCTCGCTGACGACCCGCAGCAGCTGGGCGGGACAGATATACTGGCACCATCCCAGCAGCCGCAGCGCCTCGATCTCACGCACACAAAAAACCATTCGCACCCTCATTCCTGTGAACGCCGAAAGCACCCTTACACCGTGCCGGTGTAAGGTCACTTTCGGCGCCTTTCTCGCATCAAAACTGTTGGCTCCCCGTAGAAGGCAGTTTTTCCACCGCTGCGGGCAGGCACAGGAGCGCGGAAAAGCTTGCCGGCAAAAGGCTTTTCGGGGCGTATGTACCCAACAGATTTTGCTTTCTGAGGAAGCGCGGGATTTTGCTCCGGTTTGGCAGAAAACCTGTTGGGTGTTTCTGTCTCAATAGAGCCCGGTAACACTGTAATCTCCCGCCCGTGCAGAGAAGAAATCCGGCGCGTCCTTCATGTCCAGTACGGTGATATGACACACATTCTGGCAGCTCCGTGTGGAGAGCAGTGCCACCGACAGCGTATACTGGTCATCGTCGGGGATCACCCTGCCCTTGATGGCGTTGCTGACCGCTTTCCAGCCCTTGTTGTCCTGGTCGAAAATGTGGCGGCCACCCACATCGCTGTATTCCTCGATCACCAGCAGTGCGCTATTGAAATGAGGAAGCTGTCCACCGCAGGCTTCATAGGCGTCCAGCAGCTCCACCAAGGTTTCCGTCAGCCATGTGGGCGGCTGAAACCGGCAGTGGGGCAGCAGGGTATTGATGCGGATATGAAGCCAGTCGATGCCGATACATTCCACGCTGCCCACCACCTCCAGCGGACGGAGGGCGCGGCCCTGTTTATACCCGCCTGTGCCGGGACTCTGCTGTTCGCAGAGACGGCGGAGACGTAGGGCGGTATCCTCAAAGCTGCCACATAACTCCTCCAACATTTTCTGAAAGGTGTCAGGCGGCAGATTGTCTGCTTGGATCAGCAGCTTGCGGGCGTCTATGGCGGCATTCTCCGTCAGACGCTGAATCTCCTGTAAATCAGTTTGTTTGCTCATTTGGTTCCTTTCTTCCGAGCCTGCCGGTCGGTGGGTGATGTGGTAATGGCGTCATATTCCTTTTTCGTGACATGGAAGGCCACGGGGACGTGATTGTACCCGATGCACAGCAAGCCCTCGCCGCGCCGGAAGCGTGTGATCTGCCGTACCTCCTCTTCCGAGAGGTTGAGGATCTGCTGGATGAGGCGGGCTTCCTGCTCCTCCATCTGCATAACGAATTTGATACGGCTGGAGTCCAGAATGCCCTTGCCGTATTTGCCGCCCTCCAGACTGAACAAGTCCTGCATACCCTGCGTAGAGGTGATAGCGATACCGCCAAGGCCGCGGATGGTCTTGACCATCTCCTGCACATAGGCGGCAGCCAGTGGATTGGAACCGGCTCCTACCAGACTCCACAGCTCATCCGCGATCAGGGCGGACAGCTCGCCGCCCGCGTTCATGATAATGTCGTTGGCCACGTCGATGGCCCAATAGATACCGGGCAGGATCAGATCATCCGGCATACCGGAGGTGTCCAGCACGATATACTTATTGTCGATGCTGATGTGGTTTCGGCGACCCATGGCGGCGGCAGAGCCAGTCACATAGCGGGTCAGTACCACCGCCAGATGCTTGGTTTCTGCCCTTTCCAGTAGAACATTGTACCAGTCGGGGATGATGGGCATTTCCTTGAATGCTCCGTTTTCATCCACCACGGAGGCGTTGTCAAAGGTGATCCCATAGCGGTCATAACACTCTACCAGTGAGGTGTCCAGATAGTTCTTGTCCTCCTCCGTGAGATCCTTCTTTTGCAGGGAATACCAGATGATGAGCCGGGAGATCTTGTCCGCCAGCACGGAGTCGTCCCGCGCCGCCAGCTCTTGTATTCCGGCATAGGCGTCCAGTGTCTTGCGGCGGATAGCCATGATATTGGGACAATCCCGCGAGGAGGGGGACAAGCGCAGATACAGGCCGCCCAGTTGCTCGCAGTTGGGGCGGAACTCGTGGCCTTTCTTGGGAATGACGCACACCACACGCTTGCCCTGCTCCCGCAGGCGTCCGGCCAGGCATTGGAGCGTTACGCTCTTGCCGGCGCCGGAGTTGCCGCCAATCCACCAGTTGCCGTTGGTGTATTTGTAGTCGTCGTAAGGGTCAAGGAATACTGGGGACTTGTTGTAGAGGTTCAGCCCCAGAAAGATGCCGTTGCGGTCGCTGTGCTCATAGGACACAAAGGGGAACGCCGCAGCTACGCCGGTGGTCAATGCATTGCGGCGGCTCTTACGCTCAATGTCGGCATCCAGTGCGACCAGCGGCAGCGTGGAGAGAAAACCCTGCTCGTTGGCGTAATCGCAGCGGTGGGCGATCATGTCCACCGATACACACAGCTTCTCCACGGCGGTGACGCGCTGCTCCAGCGTATCCGGATCGTCCGCCACCACTTCGATGAGGGTGTGCATATAGTAGAAGTCCTCACCCTGCCGGTTCATGACGTCCTTCAGATAGAGACCGGAGGTGATGGCACTGTCCAGCTCCTCATAGTCCTGGCGGGTATCGCCCACATCCCGCATTCGGCTGCGGTTGAGCATGGTGGTCTGCGCGATCTTGGAGAGAATCTTTTCCCGGTTCTGGCGGGTAAAGCTGAAGCTGATATTGACCCCCTCGCCCGCCTCCACCAGCGGCGCAAGCCAACAGGAGCCGACTGTGGTGCTGTAGCCATAGCCGGTGATGTAGAGGTAGGCATGAAAAACGCCGTCCACTACGATGTAGTCACGGCTTTTCGTATCAATGGCGGTGGGGGAGAGAATGTCCAGAATGGTGGTGGAGCCGGCTTCCAGCTCGGAGAGATCCGGCCTTTCCGGACCGAACAGCAGCCGTTTCAAAAGCGGCTGCTTCTTGATAACAGGCTCGGCTTCTGCCGATGGTACGGGTTTCTTTTGCTTTTTCATGGTGATACTCCTATGATAGATGGTGTTCTGATGCAGTCCATTTCAAAAACATAAAATGAAACACATCAAAAACATAAAACAAAATCATTCAAAAACATAAAACGCGGCCGCATCACGTCTGCGCCTCATATACGCCATGCACCGCCGTGGTCATGTCAAACACGCCCTCCGGCAGCTTGACGCGCTGGCTGGTGCGCTTGTTGATGATCTCATAGAGCAGCTCCAGTGCAAAGTCGTCCGCATAGCGGGGCTCCTGCACCTCCAGCTCGCACAGATCCAGATAGCGGCGTGCGGTGTCGGCCTCCTCATTGAGCCGCTGGATAATGCCCTGTACGGTGTTGGGGGACGCCCGCATCTGCGATTCATACTGGAATACCATAAAGAACCGGTGCTGCAAGGCATTGCTGGCCACACCCATGCCGATGTCCTGAATGTTGTCCTGGATCATTTCACGGCAATAGGCGTTGTCCTCGTTCTTCGCGTACTCCTGCATCCGCTCAACGTAGCGTGATATGTCGGCAGGCAGCGTCCGTGCCTCAAACTGCATGTGATCCGGCGCGATCTTCAGATATGCGGCAAAGGCTTCCACAATGGCCTGCCGGTCCTCAGCAGACTTCAGGTAGATGTTCACCGGTACGATCTCAAGGATCTTGATAAAGCGGTTGTCCTTTGTGATAACCACGCCGCCGATGATATTCTTGACGGGCAGCCAATCCTGAATGCTGCCCTGATAGCTGGCGGTAGCGCCGGTCTCCACACCGCCGCCAAATAGCGCTTTTTTGATACTCATGCCGTTACCACTCCTCTGAAAAACATCATGCGCCTGCGGCAGTGCCATGCCCACCAGCCCTTCAGCCATCGTGTCAGGCTGTCGTCGCTGACGCCCATCAGCCCAAAGCCGCCGATGGGGACGATCAGCGAAACAGTCACGATGATCTTCGGTGTCAGAGCGAGGGGTAGATATGTCAGGCACACATACAGCACCGGCAGGCATAAAAGAAGGGCCTCGATGAGATTGCGGATCTCAAACAGGCCCAGGATCCGTCCGGCATTGGTAAAGTTGACAGGGATATAGTAGGTGTCAGTGTTCATCCTCGACCTCCTTCGCGGGCTGCAAAAGCCGCCCTTTATAGGTTTGATATTCTTGCTTCAGCTCCTCCGGCGCACCGTCCCATTCTGCCAGCAGCCGCTCCATACCGAGACAGAGCAGACGCTCGTGGTACTCGGTGGGCGGAATATCCGCCAGCTCCATGCGGCTGAGATGCTGGTTGCTGATGTTCATACGTCCGGCAAGCGCTTTCAGTGTGATTTTATATTTGATGCGCAAAACGCGCAGGCGGGTGGGAACGTACATTATCCGGCCTCCCTGTATTCGATGTAGGGGATGCGGCACCAGCCTTGCCAGCCACGGCCCGCGAGCTCCGTCCGTACCACGCCGTACTTAGTACCCATGGCCTCCACTGCGTAGCCGTTACCTACATAGACGCCGATGTGGCCCTGTTTCCATAGAGCGATACCTACAAGCTCCGGCATGGTGTCCATTGTTCCCGCCATACCGGCCTTCTGGGCATTGGCGTACATCTGGTCAGCACCCACATCGGGCATTCCGTTCGTGCCGTAGTTGATGGAGCCGCTGGCGGCATCAAGCCACCCATAGCCTTTGATGAGTCCGATGCAGTCCGCCGTGCGTCGGCCCAGCCAGTTGGCGCGGATGAAGTCCTCATATTTGCCGACGCCCTCCGGATACTGCTGGAGCTTATAGTTGAAAAGGGCATCCGTCAGGACATTTCCATAGGTACCCCAGCAATAGCCCCAGTTGTTCTCCCACGCCTGCATGGCGTAGGCGGCAAGGTCTACGTTATTCTTGGTGGAGGGGCTGACAAAATCGGACGTGTCGATGGTATCACCGTAGCTGCCGCCATGCTCATAGTCTCCGGTATAGCCGGTGTCGCCGCTGTAATTGGGGCGGTATGGCGCGTAGTATTCCGCGTATTCCTTCAGCGCGTTACTTTTGGTCAACACCTCGTACAGTGCACCTGCCCATGTGCGGGCATCCTCCTCAAAGGAGAGCTGATCCATAAATGCCTCCGGGTCAAGGTGGTCGATTTTGATGACCAGTGTCCGCTTGAGCAGGCCGCCGAACTCGAAGATGTTCAGCGTCGGCTCATAGCGGAGCCGTGAGGTCGCCAGTGACAGCACGGCCTCCGTGGTCATTACCTCTAAGTCCTGTTGATAGGCCACAGAACTGATAGCAATGAATCGGCGCAGGTCATCCTCATCAAAGTCGCTGTTGATCTCCACCCCATCGATCTCTATGCCCGCCTCTTCATATTGCTGGATAAGACTTGTCACGATGGCGTCGATCTGCGTGTTCTCAAAGTCCTCCAGATCCATATAGAACCCGCCCAACGTCATGGCTTGTCCCGTCATGCGGGCAACGGGTGCTGTCCCGGAGGAGGAAAAGCCAAAGAAGATATTGGGGAGGTAGGCAAAGATCAGCATAGGCAGCGCGATCAACGCCGCCAGCACCCAAATTGCCAGCTTGGCGAGAAACGGCGCAGCCTCCTTTGCCGCCGCCACGGCGGCGCCGTGGACACCGCCCGCTGCGGCGGCCTTAGCGATCCTCGCGGCACTGACAATGCGCCTTGCCGTCTCGATGCCGCTGTGCTGACGCTGATTATCCTCCATGGTCATCGTCCTTTTTCTTGTCGGTCCGCTTGCTGCTCTTGGCGACCTTCGGGACAGAACGACCCGATACGGTGGGCTGTTTCACCGGCGTGGGGATATGCAGCGTCTGCTTGGGCGCACCGCGGGTATTCTTCGTGGGGCCGGCGGTCGGCCTGCGGGTGCTGTGGCTCATTCCTGCGGTATCGGGACGAACCCCGCTGCGTTGTCCGGTAGGCACAGCAGCGGGGGCAACACTCCGTTCCTGCGGCATCGTGCTGGAGCGCGACACCTCGGTCGGAGCATTGGCGGACGCGGGAGCCGGACGCGCGGTTTTTCCCGCCACAGTGGGACGGGCGGGACCGGTATTCCTGCTGTATCGGCTCTCAAAAGCAGAGGTCGCCGTATGCTGCTGGGCGGCAGAGGCAGTATGCTGCTGCCCGCCTGCCTGCACATGGCTGCTGCGGCTGACGGTATGCCCTGCTTTTCCTGCGGTATCGGAGGGGGCGATCTTCTGCTCACCGGGAACGTGGCTTACAGGACGGCGTGTACCGGGCATGACAAAGCTGCGGTCTGCCGCTGCGGACGCTGTCTGCGCGGCCGGTTCCGCACCGAATGCCCGCGGCTCAGTCTGACGCGGCGAGCTGCCGGACTGCTGCTCGGAACGTCTGCTGTCGGCAAAGGTGTTGACTGTGTTGACGCCACCATAATAGCGTCCGCCGCTGGCGGGCTTGCTTCCGAGCTTGCTGTCGGATTTGGTCTGCGTCTGTGCGCCGGTTTTTCCTGCGGCAGTGTTCTTGCCTGCGGTCTGCACAACACGGGAGGCCATCGTTCGCGCCACCGTATAGGTCAGCACGCCGGGGAAGGAACGCCCCAGAGAGTCGCCGGTAATAGCGGGGTTCAACCCGATCCGCGTGATGATGGCATCGCTCTTCTTGGCTACCTTGACTACGGTAAGCACCATCACGATCCATGGTAATACCGCTATCCCACTGGGGTGGAAGGACAGGATCGACAGCAGCATTTTGACGAACACTACATTCATCACCATCAGCAGGCACATAGAGCCGTACATCCGGCACCAGCCGGAGAAAATGTCCGAGGTGCTGCGGCTGCCTCCCACGCCGAAGGCCAGCGGCGCCGTAATGGTCAGCACCGCCAGAATGAAATACCTCTCTGCCATCTCAAAAAACAGTTTACAGGTCTGAAACATGACGATGAGACCGAAAACGATGACCAGCAGCCACGAAGCGGTCAGATCAACGAAAAATCCTTCATCCGGCAGTTTGATGGCCGCGGCGTCCGGCATCTGCACCATGTCGATGATAACCGAGGTCATATTCAGGCAGATGTCGCAGATCTGCGGACTGGCCACCAGCAGGAAAGAAAAGACAAAGGTGCGGGTGAACAGCAGCTTGGGGTCGTCGGCCTCGAAGCCTATACCGGCCACCATGCTGCGGGTGGCCTGAAACACCAGATTGCCCAGCAGCAGCGCCCAGCCCACACCCAGCATGATCTGCCGGATGGTCGTGATGATGGGCATATATGTTTCCAGATAGGCAAAGTCGAGGCTCATCAGGTCAAAGAGCACCGAGGAAAAGTATTCCCAACACTCTAATATCAGCCCGTATATCCATTCAAAAAAGCCCCGAAAGAGCAGCTCAAGCATAGTCGGTCACCCCTCCCATCCGAGGAATGTGATATTTCACGGTTCCAGCGTGGCAAGTCCCTGAAACAGCGGGACAACATAGGCGATAAATGCGCCGATGCCGTTGATGATGGCCCACGCCAGCCAGATACGCTTCAGCCAGTCCCATGCCTGATCCGACTTCTGCTGGGTATTGGACATCTTCGCACCGATCACGGCGATAGCGGTCATAAGACCTGCCAGCACTGTGCTGACTGAGGCGATGTGGGTATAGATGTCCTTGATGATCCGACTGGCCGCTGTCCACATATCCTCCACGGCGTAGACGGGAACCAATAAAAAAAGCCCTGTCAAAAACAGGACACAGCAAAAGAGATAGACCTTGTATGCGGTTTTCATGTTCATTCAGTTTCCTCCATAGTGGCAGATGGTTCGTTTTCTTGCAGGATATCTGATAAATGTGCGGCGAAGGCACGCATGAAAATGGGGAGGATGTCCTTGCTGCCTGATAGCCACCAGATGGGGTCAGGCAGACCGCGGCGCATGGCGTCATAGGACATGGATAGTGCCAGCAGTGCTTGGCGGGGCCGGTTTTCTCCTTCCTCGCAGATAATGTGCTGGCAGACGCCAGCCGCACTCTCGTGGCTCTCTACGGAGTCGCAGAGCTGGTCGTAATAGAGACCGGCGCTGACATAGGCCAGCGGTTGGATAATGCGTTCATCCGGCGTACCATCCGGTGTGAGCAGCCCCATCCGCCGCAGCCGCATGGCGGCGGAATCATCAAAGGGCGTGGTAATATGCGGCGGCATTCGTTGTGCGTGCATGTTGATCCTCCTCGTGTGTGTAATAGAGAAGACCCGATACCTTGCGGTATCGAGCCTTTTTGTATGAAAACGGTTATGCCTGTGGCGTTAATGCTTTGATGGCTTGTTGGTTATGCTGCTTGCCGATCAGGTAGAGAAACGCATAGGCGGGAATGCGATAGAGGCTTGTAGCGCCTCGTTCAGATAGTCCGAAGTCTGTTGGGTTCTTTGAAATGACGTAGCCAGGGGTATCCGCCATGCCGTAGATAACGATCCCGTTATCGTCCTTCACGGTGGAATTATTTCTCATCTTTGCCTCGATATACTGAATTGGCTGGCCTGCGTACTGAACGGCCACATCGATCTCGGCCCCTTTGCTGTCTCGAATATAGCCTACTTCGTAGAGCGTGTTTTCGCTGACAAAAAAGTCTTTGACATGCTTAAATACCGCTGTTTCTAATGCAAAGCCCAGTTCGGAAGGCTTGGTATAGATGTCGGCTCCCAGCACGACCGCGCCGCGAATGCCGCTGTCTGCAACATAAATCTTGTTTCTAGCCTTCAACACCTGCTTGCCTTTGATATTCAGCTGAGGACTGATGTTGATGAGATTGGCGTCGGCCAGATACCCGATATATTTCTCTACCGTAGGGCGGGATACCCCATCAAACTCTTTGCACATTGCTTCAATATTGATGATACTGGAGGAGTTGTAACACAAATAGACGAAGACTTTTTCAAGTTCGTCAATACTGCGGATATCATGGACGCGAGGTAGGTCATGTTTAATAGCTCGATCCATAACATCTTCACGAATCAACTTCTGCGCATATGGAACATCCTCTGTTTTTACCAGTTCAGGGAATCCACCGATTTGCATATAGCGCATCAGATGGATTTGCAGGTCGGACAGTCCCATCATAAGCTGTGTTTGCTGCTGCTTACTTAGCGTATGGATGCGAAATACATCATCCACGCTCTGGGCCTTGCTGATTCCCTTTAATGCACAGTACTCATAAAAGGAGAGCGTCGTAACTTTGATAACAGTCCATCTGCCGGCACCGCTTTCACGCACATTGTCTTCGATGGCGGCGCTGGCGGAGCCAGTGGCTACTGACCGCATATCCGGATTCATGTCATAAGCCATTTTCAGATAATTGGTCCAGTCCTTATCAAATTGAACCTCATCTACAAACATGTAGAAATGTGCATCATCTGAAATGTTGTTTTTATAGATGTTCAATATCTGATCCATCCCGGCCATACGGATCAAAGGATGATCAAAGGTAAAGAACAGAATGTTCTGTGGCTTCACGCCCTGCTCCAGCAGATCGTGGATAAGCTGATACATGATTGTGGTTTTCCCGGTTCGTCTTGCGCCACTCATCACAACGATCCTGCGCAAATCGCTGAGAAGTGATTTGCGGCAGGTGTAGTAACTGCTGCGGTGAAACTCCTTGACAAACGCTTTCGGTACTACGCCATTCTGCCACCACGGATTGAATGTCGTTAGAATTGAAAGTATATTTTCTTGACTGACAATCGCCATATAAACACCTCCAACGGAGTCACTATATATTGTATCATACCGCTAATTTGAATTATTGTCAATAAAAATTGAAAATATACTTTGAAATAAAAGCAGGAAAAATAAAAATTTTAATTGCATCAGCAAAAAGATCTCCCTTGCTCGAAGGGAGATCTGATGGTGGATCAAGCTGTGTTATTCAAGAGCCAGCGAGAAGGCCGGTCGCATATATTCCTGTGCGCTCCGGCTCAATCCGCATTCCGCTGCCAGACGATTCCAGTTTTCTCGGACGGTTTTCAGGATATCCGCTGCCATAGCCGCTGCGTCCTTGGTGCTGATCTCACAATACGGTGCGATCTCCAGCGCAAGGTCGAGGGAGATCGTTGCATCGTCCTCATTTACGCAGAGGGACAGCTCGTCACCCTCCGGGACGGGGTTTACATCGTACAAGGGCGAGAGATGCCAACCATCTGCCTTGAGGATAAAGCCGTGGTTTCTCATATGGTCATCCGTATTGGAAACAGCCATATTGAACACGATCCGCTTCCATAGCTCCGTCAGATCTCTCTTGGGAGCAGCGCCGTTGGCCTTGATAAAGGACACCAGTTCGAGATAACTGGAACCGTCCGCTGCCGATGCACCATCGGTCTTGCCGAGCATTGTCATGGCGGATGCGAAATGAATCCGCGCAGCGCCATTCCGGTCAAACCGTCGTACAAGGAAGGTGCTTCCGTACTTGGAGAAGTCGATCAGCATGGACTCGGGAACATCCAAGCCGCAAAGCCTCGCAAGGTCATGGGTGACCTTTTCCCATGCGCCCACGTTAACATCGTCGTGCTTGGACGGGAACTTGGCGATCCACAGATTTCCCTTTGTGTCCAGAACGGTGGCCTTCGGACGAGCGCCGCCCAGCGAGGAACCGGGCTTGATGAGCTGATCGATCCATTTCTGTTCAAGACCGGACTCATCGTTTTCAAATTGACGGGAAGCCTCCTCCAGCGTTCGCAGGCTGGTCCAGGGAGGCGTCGGGGTTTCTGAATCATCCGAAAGGAACGGCCCGTCTTTGTCCAGCTTGAAGCGGATCGCGCCCATCCGCGTCTCGTCATAGACGCCCATCAGGAAGTCGCTGTCTAAGAGCTTTCGAGGCTTCCGGCCTTCCTGCTCCGCCAGTATTCTTTCTCTGCGCGTCATCAGCAGGCGGCCCCAGCGGTCAGGGGAGGAGTCGGCGAAAAGGCCGAACACATTTTTTGCACCGGTGGGATACTGCCGCCCGGCATACAGTTGAAGATCCGGGTCGAGATACATGTAGTTTGCGCTGCTTTTTAACCAGTCAGCATCATACTCGAAGGAATAGCTTTCACGGCCGCGGACATTCTCCACGAAGAGCGTCCCCAGAAAGTTTGGCGTTGTAGATTTGAAGCTCTCATAGACATAAATTGCTTTTTGGTTTGATGCCACGGTCAATCACCTCCGTTTCGTGGTGCTCTCTTGCGCGTGGTAAGTTCAAGGTCCTGGAGCTTACGCCCCAGCTCGTCATCCTTTGCAACGAGCAGGAGGTCTTTATCCATATTGTTCAGTGCGTGCAGCACGGCGGCATAGATCCCAATCGCGACAGAGGGGTTTCCCTTTTCAACATTCCACACTGTGGCTCGGCTTACACCGGCTCTTTCCGCAACCAATTCGGCAGACAGATGCCGCCGTAATCTGGCAAGCTTGATCTGTTCTCCCAGCTGTTCTAAAATCGCCTGCGTCTGCGGCAGCACAGCAACACTCTTTCGTCCCATTCTGCACACCACCTTACATCGTCTTTGTGCTTTTTATTATAGACGATATATCTATTATTGTCAATAAATAAAGACATTAAACGGCAGGGGGATGTGGTGCCTATTACTTCATTATGCGCAAGCCTTCTTGTTGATATATATCCAACTTTATCACCTGATATCGTCGATAGCTCTGCCTCTTATTATTCTAACCAGAGCAGTTGACGTTGACGATTAGAATGGAGTTAAGAGGTGAACAGAAATAGCATTTATATTGTGAGCTTGTCAACTGACCAGCTATCGCGAAAGAGTTACCACCCAATCTACCAGAACTGCTTTTATCTGGAGGGCGTTGCACGCTTATGTGCCGTTTCCTTCAGAAACTCCAAAAACAACTCCTCCAATTCCGCCTCACTGCCGATCTGCTTTAAATACGGTGCAAACTTTCTGCGGTCAAAGGTGATTTTTTTAGACGGTGCGGAATGCTTCTTATCTGCGGCGGCGCGAGCTTCACGCCATGCGGTGTAGATTGCCTGCTTATCCGCTGTGGGCGGCGGGCATTTCTGTGTGATGTGGTTCATGGCGGCCTTGTTCAGCCGATACCCTTCAATGCGGCACATCTCCACGAACGCCTCCTGTGAGGCTGCATCGTAGTCGGCGATCATATCCGCGCAGCTCAGCGGCAAGTGCCGGGGCTCGTTTTCCAGAATATCCGCCAGAGGCGGGATCAGCCCGGCCAGCTTGACAGCCTTGCGGATCTCGTATTCTGTAACACCAAAGAAATCTGCCACGATTTCACGGGCATTGTACCTTTGGCGATTTTCGCCAAAGGTTTCCGGTGCTGCATTGCGTTGACCGTTTCGGTTCTTGGCTTCCAGCATGGCTTTGTATGCCTTACCGCGTTCGATGATGGTCAGTTCCTGCCGCCGCAGCAAATTGGTGGCTGTGGCAATGATAATGGCACGGGCATCGTTGGCCGCGACGACCTCAGCAGGAATTGTGTCGTGCCCGGCCATGCACCATGCGGCAGTGCGATTGTGTCCGGCCAGAATCTCATATTCATCGCTGCCGGAGATATTCCTGACGATGATACGCTCCAGCAAGCCCTGCTCAAGAAGCTGCTGGGCAAATGCCCGCAGCTTTTCCGGGGGATATGGGTGAAATCCAATATCGGTGGTGAAAAAGGGACGCAGCTTATCTACCGGAAGCTCACGAATCGTAGAAGCTGCCGCTGGAAGCGGGTCGATAAGGCTTTCATAGGCCCTGTTGCCGATCTCCATTTCTGAGACCTGCTGGGCAGCGCTCATGCGCTGCTTCAGCAGATCCTTCATGTTGTTGCTCTTAGCCAAGCGACAACACCTCCCGCGCCAGACTACGGTAGGACTCCGCGGCAGGGTTCTTCGGCGCGTAGTCCAGAATACTCATACCGGCGGTAGGGCATTCCGCCACCTTGATGGTCTGCTCAATGGGGCGCTCAAACACATGAAACGCCTCACCGTAAACCTCGCCGACTGTTGCCCGAACGCTCTGGCAGAGCTGCGGACGGGACTGATACATGGTCAGCAGGATGCCGGCGATTTTCAGCGAGGGATTGAAGTGGGTCTGCACCGTACGCACCAGCTCCAGTACGTCGGGAATACCCTCGCTGGCGAGATAGTGAGCTTGCACAGGGATGATGCAGTAATCCGCGGCGGTCAGCGCGTTGACCGTCAACAACTCGTGTTTCAGTCCGCAGTCGATGATGATATAGCGATAGGTGTCGCGCAAGGCGTCTGTGATATGCTTGAGCATTGCTTCACAGCTGCGGCTGCTATCGCCGTAGGGCTGATACTGGGATAGCTGCATGATTTGCAGCCGTGCCGCGGCATCTACCAGCCTGCGGTTGGCGGGAATGATGTCCATGCCGGTATCGTTATGTAGGATAGCCTTTTGCAGATGCTGTGCAATGTCCTCCGGATAGTCGATGGCGGCCAGCAACAGAGAGGCCAGTGTGTGCTTCATTTCACCAGCGGTATATCCCAACGCCGCAGTCAGATTGCCCTGCGGGTCGTTGTCAATGAGTAAGACCTTCTGCCCTTCAGCGGCCAGCGCGGCGCCCAGGTTCAAGGCCGTCGTGGTTTTCCCAACGCCACCCTTGGAATTTGTAATGGCTATGATGGTTGAATCCTTCATAAATAGAAGCTCCCTTCAAGAATGAGACCTGAATCGATCTGCTTGAGATGATCACCTCCCTTGGGCAGCTGCGGTGGATTTCGTATTGCGCAAATACAGCCTATTTCATGTCAGTGAAAATAGGGACAACGCCAGAAACCCTTGTAAAATCAAGGCTTTCCCGTGTTGTCCCTATTATATATCACTCACATGCCCTGCACGATGCCGCCGGTGGCGGAGAGGAGACGGGGATCCGTGATCCGCAGGAGAAGATTACGGGTCGGCTCGTCCGCGCCGTAGAGGCGGAGTATCTCCACCCGGTAGGCGGCGGTGTCATTGCCGGAAACGGTGGTCAGGATCTCGGCAGGCCCGGTGGTGATCTGACGGGCTGTCGCCACGGGCACCGGGGTGCCGCCGGGGAGGAAATCCGGATCCGCCACGGTGCCGAAAATACCGCCGTCACTGTTGACGGTGACGGTGCCCACGTCACGCTGGACGGAGAAGTCGCCCTTCAGCTCGCCGGGGTCGCCCTTGGCTCCCCGCTTCACCGCCCGGACGGACGTCTCCATAATGGAGCCGGACGCCAGAGGCATCAGCTGGGCAGTGTCCACATCGGTGATGCCGTGACCCAGCGCGCCGTACTGCCCGGTGGCGGGGTCGTAGTAGGTCAGCGTGCCGATGCCCGCCATGCTATCGCGTATCCACGCGCCCAGCTGCCACGCGCCGGCGGGGCTTTGGTGCGCGGCGGCGGTGAGGGACAGGGCGGCGGAGCCGCGGCGGACGGTGAGGGTCATGGGCTTGCCGGCGGCGGCGGACAGCAGGGACTGCACCTGCTCGGTGGAGTCCACGGAGCAGCCGTCCAGCGCGGTGATGATGTCACCCTCGCGGAGACCGCAGGCACGGGCGGGGGTGTCACCCTCCGCCAATCCCACCACCAGTACGCCGTCGGAAAAGAGCTTGATGCCCACCGCCTTGCCAACGGGGATCACGGTGCGCTCCGCCGGTGACGCCCAGACCGGCTGGACACACAGGGAGAGGGCAAACACCGCCGCCAGCAGCCATGCGGACAGGCGGTGCTTTGCGGGGATATGCCGTGTTTCATACAAGCGTCTCACCCCTTATTCTATTGTGGTTTGCGTTGGTTTTTGTCGCCGGTGACAACGTTACTTTGTGCCAAAGCCGCGGAGAAAATAAGGTGAAATTTTAGGGGGAATTGGGGGATTTTTTTATTTGTTATTTGGCGGGGAGTTTTGAATGTGTTCTTTGCTTTTTGAGGGTAAAGAAAAGGAGACCTGTTCAGGTCTCCTCTGTGTGGTTTTATTTCTTTGATTGTTTTTGAGGGTCAGCGGTTGAGGTAGGTGAGGGCGATGGAGGCGAGGCCGGCGGTGCCGTGCCGGATGACCTCCTCGTTAAAGACGATCTTGCCGTTGTGGAGGGAGACGAGGCTCTCGCCGTGGCCGGCGTCGATCATCATAAATGCCGAGGGGGTGTTGGTCAGGCGTCCGAAGAAGCTGAAATCCTCGCTGCCGGAGAAGGGGCGGGGGATGAACTCCGCTGCGCCGCCCGCCGCCGTGACCGCCTCGTTCACCACGTCGATCATGGCGGGGTCGTTGTACTGGAGGGCGTAGCCCTCCTCCAGCCTGACCTCGATGTTGCAGTCGAAGGCGATGCCGATGCCCTTGCAGATGCGGTTGACCTCCTGGATGGCGGTATCCCGCGCATTGTCGCTGAAGGAGCGGAGCACCGCCACCATCTGCGCCTCCCCTGCGGTGATATTGACGGCGTCACCGCCGGACATGGTGCCCACCGTGAGGACGGCGGTCTCCAAGGGGTCGATACGGCGGGAGACGACGGTTTGCAGGACGGTGATGAGGTAACCGGCGCAGGCGATGGCATCCCGTGCGGTGTGAGGCGTGGAGCCGTGGCCGCTCTTGCCGTGGACGGTGATGTGGAACAGATCCACCGCGCTGGTGAAGTAGCCCTTATAGAGCTGCATACGTCCCACGGTGTCGTTCTCGGAGGGGCAGACGTGCTGGCCGAAGATGGCGTCCACGTGGGGGTTCTCCATAACGCCCGCCGCCACAAGTGCTCTGGCTCCGCCGGGCATGGTGTCCTCGCTTGGCTCGAAAATCAGCTTGACGGTGCCGGCGAAGCGGTCGCGGCACTGGCAGAGCGTCTTTGCCGCGCCCAGAAGCATGGTGGTGTGGAGGTCGTGACCGCAGGCGTGCATGACGCCCTCCGTCTGGCTGGCGAAGGGGACGCCGGACTCCTCGTGGACGGGGAGGGCGTCGATGTCGGCGCGGAGTGCCACGCACTTGCCCGCGCCCTTGGCTCCGCGGATCAGAGCCACCACGGCGGTGGGCAGGGGCTGCTGAAGCTCGTCCACGCCCATTTTCTCCAGCTCCCGGCGGATAAGGGCGGAGGTGCGCGTCTCGTGCATACCCAGCTCCGGGTGGGCGTGGATGTCCCGGCGGAGGGCCACAAGCTCATCGAATATGGAATCGACGTAGGTACGAATGGAAGTCATAGTTCGTTCTCCTTTCCGTGGGGGCTTACAGCCAGCCGCTCATTACGCCCGCCACCAGCACGGAGGTGACGGAGACGGTGACCATGCCCGCCACCAGCATTTTGGGCATGATCTGGGCGTTGATGGCGGCGCGCTCCTCAGGGGTGGTGCCGGTGGACTCGGATACCTCGTTGGAGATGATGACGGTGCCGGGGAAGCCGAACAGGCAGGAGCTGCCGATCGCCATGGACATCTGCCAGCTGTAACCGAAGATCTTGCCCACGAGGATGGAGACGACGGAGAATGCCGCCGTGCCGATGACCACGCAGACCAGCAGGGGCACCACCATGCCGCCCACCATCTCGGGGGTGGCGGAGGCAAGGTTGGTGAAGATGGACAGGGTGATGATGGGCATGACGATGCCGGTGGCGTGCGCCTTGCCCAGCGCGTCCTCGTCCAGCAGACCCAGCTCCTTGCAGAGAACGCCGAAGATCAGGCACCAGACCAGCTTGTTGATGGCATCGTGGAACAGGCTGGACACCCACACGGACAGCAGCGCAACGAGGATGACCTTGGCGATGATGGTGTTGGGGGTGTTGTACTTATCGGGGATGGCGGGGATCAGCTTCCTTCTGCTCGCAGCCGCCGCCTGCGCCGCGCCGGGGGTGACGTCCACCGGCAGCTCGCCGGCGTCGATCTGCGCCTTGATGCGCTTTGCCTCGCTCTTGAGGCAGAGGGACGCCACGGGGTAGCCCACGAAGCCCTGCGCGCACATGACCAGCGTGGCGAACACAGCAAGGTCGGGCAGGTTGGCGTTTTTCGCCATGTCCTGCATGGTCAGCGTCGCCACAACGCCGCCGGAGAGGATGGGCGCGCCCACCAGAGCGAAGCCGCGGTCAATGATCAGCTGACCGAGAAAGAACACGGCGGCGGAGATGGCGATGCACGCCACGGCGGAGATGATGACGGTGCGCCACTGGGCACCGAAATCGCGGAAGCGGATGGTGGTGCCAAGGTGCACCAGAAGCATGGTCACCAGCAGTCCCGCCATGCTCAGCAGCGTGGAGTCGCCAAAGAGGGTGGTGGGGAATACGCCCGTCCAGAAGCCCGCCAGAAAGACGACGGACGCCACCAGCAGCATGGACACGATGGCTCTTGTTTTGACGGAGACCATGTCTCCTACGGCGAACACCACGAAGATGACAGCCGCTGAAATGATTGCAGTCATAGTTTTTTCTCCTTTTGTTTATGGATGGGGGATGCGGGAAAAACAGAAAAGCGACCCCGTCTGTAAGAGACGAGGCCGCTCAACGCACTTTGTAAGGGGGACGCGTGAAACGGTATCATTCTTTACAGCCGGTCCTGGTAAGGGGGGTAAAATAGGCGTACCAATAAAAGCCCCCAAAAAAGGAGCTGGCACCGGCGTAATAGGAGCGGGAGGCTGCCGCGGACAGATCGTGCTGCATCATGTAATGTGCCATAGGGTGCTCCTTTCCGCCGGGGTGACCGGTCAGTCGTTTTTTGTCGTAATCTTAACGCCGGAGGGGGAGAAAGTCAACCGTGATATACTCTATACTTTAACGGTTAAAAGCGAAAAATTTTCGTCACATTTTGCTATATTCCCCTACGGCGGCGTGTTGTGCGCCGGTATGGAAAATGCCACCGGGACGGTATGGTTTTTGTGAAAGGTGACAATGGACATTTGCGAGGGCGGGACGCTATAATATAATGTAAGATTTCCGGAGAAGGAGAACACACATGGTCAGCAATCTGCACACCGTATACGGCTGCTGCTGTACGTCCGCATTCTGTGCGGGCGCGTGTTGCTGTGCCTTGACGGGCGGTGTGTTTTCTGCCGGAGCGGCTCTGTAAAGGGGTCGCGGCGACCTGTATTTTGTTTGCAGGCGGCGGAGGATGCAGCGCATCCCCCGCCGTTTTTGTTTTTTTGAGAGGAGATAAGGACTATGCTTACCAACGGAGAGATCGCCGCCGCCATGGCGGAAAATATGTCACAGGCGGCGGTGCCCCTGTACGGGAAAAAACTGCATCTGCCGGATAGGAACAGCATTATCGGCATTATCAAGGAGCTGCGGCGGCTGTTCTTCCCGGCGTATTTCGGCGAGGCGCAGCTGATGGCTCTGCCGGCGGAGAGCTACGCGGCGTTGCTGCTGGAGCGGATCGAGACGGCGTTGACGGCGCAGGTGGCTCTGTCGCTGCCGGAGGATCAGGCGTTCGCCGCAGGCGCGTTGACCCACGAGATACTGGAGCAGCTGCCGAGGATACAGCAGATGCTGATGACGGACATTGAAGCCACCTTCGACGGCGATCCGGCGGCGGCGGACAAGGAGGAGATCATCTTCGCCTATCCGGGGCTGTTCGCTATTTTCGTATACCGGGTCGCCCATGAGCTGTATCTGCGGCACATCCCCATGATACCGCGGATGATGACAGAGTACGCCCACAGCCGGACCGGCATCGACATCCACCCCGGCGCGCAGATCGGGCCGTGGTTCTTCATCGACCACGGCACCGGCATCGTCATCGGCGAGACATCGGTCATCGGCAGCCACGTGAAGCTGTATCAGGGCGTGACGCTGGGCGCGCTGTCCCCCAGAGCGGGGCACGCCAGTCTGCCGGGGAAGCGGCACCCCACGGTATGCGACTACGTGACCATTTACTCCGGGGCGTCCATTCTGGGCGGGGAGACGGTGATCGGCGAGCACTCCGTGGTGGGGGGCAACGCGTTCCTCACCGGGTCGGTGGCGGACAACACGCGGGTGGTCATCACGGCACCGGAGACGGTGTTTAAGAATGCGAGATAATGGGGAAGAACCGAAAGAACCGGCGGAAGCCGGTTCTTTCTTGTATTTGTACCCCGGCGGGGGCAAATATAAAAAGGGGTTCCGCGCCGGAGGCGCGGGGACGGGGGAACGCCAGCCTGCGGGCGGGGTCGGAATGATAGGAGCGGGGCGGGGCGGGATGACAGGAACAGGGCGGGGACTGGCTATTTGCATAGTTTTGGAGGGGAAATTTCAGCGAAACGACGGGCGGCGTGTGGGGGCTGGCGGGTTGTCAGGCAGAGGGATTCTGTATTATAATACCTACAAAGCAGGCCGTAAAGAAGATGTACGGTGCAGGGATTTTACCTTTTACTTGCGAGGTGTAGGAAAATGAACCGTAAGAATACGTTTTTCTTGACAGCAGGGCTTCTTGCGGGTGCGGTATTGGCTGTGCTGATATATATCACGGATATTCCGCTACTTAGGCAGATAACCCCATTGGTCAGTCTTTTTATCGCTGCATTTGTGATTATCAGGGCGTTTCGGAAGAACGAAAAGTGAATCGGCTTTGCCTGTTTCCGTGGCATACATACAGATGATATGGTTACGGTCATTATTCGTAAAATACAACATAAGGAGGCGCGGATATGGAGCGCATCAGCAAAGAGAACTACTACCTGGACATCGCCGAAACGGTGCTGGAGCGGGCTACGTGTCTGCGCCGGGTGTACGGTGCCATCATTGTGAAAAACGACGAGATCATCTCCACCGGGTACAACGGTGCGCCGCGAGGGAGAAAGAACTGCGTGGACATGGGATTCTGCACGCGGGAGGCCATGCAGGTGCCCCGGGGGCAGCGGTACGAGCTGTGCCGCAGCGTCCACGCCGAGGCCAACGCCATTATCTCCGCCAGCCGGCGGGACATGGTGGGCAGCACCCTGTATCTGGTGGGGAGGGACGCCCAGAGCGGCGCGCTGCTGGGCGACGCCACCAGCTGCGCCATGTGCCGCCGTCAGGTCATCAACGCGGGGATCGCCACGGTGATCATACGGAAAACGGAGACGGAGTATCAGGTGGTGGATGTGCGGGACTGGGTGCAGCAGGAGGATGACGTGCCCGCGCTGTAAGGGACTATGACGCCCGGCGGGGCGGATAGAATATAACAACTTAACAAAGGAGAATGTGTGATGTTGAACGACTCCAAAATCGCCGCGTATACGGCGATATTGCAGGAGGAGCTCCTGCTGGCTACAGGGTGTACAGAGCCCATCGCCGTCGCGTACTGTGCCGCAAAGCTGCGCGAGGTGTTGGGCGGAAAACCGGAAAAAGTGCTGGCTGAGATCAGCGGAAACATCCTGAAGAACGTGAAATCCGTGGTGGTGCCCAATACGGGCGGCCGGCGCGGGATCGACGGTGCCATTGCTGTGGGCATAGTGGCGGGCGACGCCGATGCGGGGCTTCAGGTCATCGCCAACGTGACGGAGGAGCACGTGGCGGCGATCCAGACGTATCTGGACACCGCGGACATCAAGGTGACGTGCCCGGAGACGCCGTGCCTGCTGGACATCCGGCTGACGGGCTGGCGGGAGGGACACCACGCCTGCGTCCGGGTGGCGAACAACCACACGAACATCATCTACATGGAAAAGGACGGAGAGGTGCTGCGGGAGCTGCCGGTGTCGGGCGACGCCGAGGACAATTTGCAGGACAAATCCGTGCTGAACGTTAAAGACATCATCACATTCGCTGAGACTGTACCTTTGGACAAAATACGCCCCATGGTGGGGCGGCAGATCGAGCTGAACGCCGCCATCGCACAGGAGGGGCTGCGGAACAGCTGGGGCGCGAACATCGGCTCCACGCTGCTGCAAAACAGCGAGGACTGGGCGACGCAGGCCAGAGCCTGGGCCGCCGCAGGCTCCGACGCACGGATGAACGGCTGCGAGATGCCGGTGGTCATCGTGTCCGGCTCCGGAAATCAGGGGATCACCGCGTCGGTGCCCGTGTGGCGGTACGGGAAGCTCATGGGCGCGGACGACGACAAAATCCTGCGGGCGGTGTGTCTCAGCGACCTGATCACCATACACCAGAAAACGGGGATCGGGCGGCTGAGTGCCTACTGCGGGGCGGTGAGCGCAGGCGTGGGCGCGGGCTGCGGCATTGCGTGGCTGCGGGGCGCGGGCTATGAGGGCATCAGCCACACGCTGGAGAACGCCGTTGCCATGATCTCCGGGTGCATCTGCGACGGGGCGAAGGCCAGCTGCGCCGCCAAGATCGCCATGAGCGTGGACTGCGGGCTGCTGGGGTACGATATGTACGCCGGGGGCAACAACTTCCAGCCGGGGCACGGGATCCTGGGCACCGATGTGGAGGACACCATCCACCATGTAGGCGTGCTGGCCGCGGAGGGCATGAAGGAGACGGATCGGGTGATCCTGAAAATCATGTCGGAGTGAGGAAGAAAAGAGGAAGCCCCCGGCGGAGCCGGGGGCTTGGTTTATTGCATTATTCGTATCGCCTGCGGGCGACACGGACGGCTCCCGCCGCAGAGGCAACGGCGAACACGGCATAAAGCGCGATGCCGGGGTCAGCGGTCTGGGGGGAGGCGGTCTTTTCCGCCGCACCGCCCACCTTAACAGGGGTGTGGTGGGACGGCTTCTCCGGCGCAGGGGGCGTAGTACTGGGCGGGGGCTCCGGCGTAGGGGGCGTAGTACTGGGCGGGGGCTCCGGCGCAGGGGGCGTAGTACTGGGCGGAGGCTCCGGCGTAGGGGGCGTAGTACTGGGCGGAGGCTCCGGCGCAGGGTATTTCAATGTCAGCGGAAGCAGAGAGCTGGAATAGTCGGTATAGGTACCGCCATTTCGCTGCTCATTGAACACATACAGGGTATTCCCGCCGGAGAGAGGCAGCGCGGACACGTCCAGCTCTATGGTACCGGAGGTATCGGTCGCCTCGGTCAGTGCTTTGAGCCATCCATAATAGAGCACGCGCCCATCTCCATCGCAAAGCAGGGCGGACAAATATTCCTTTGCGCCAACGGCAGCATTTTCATAGGTAAATACCGCTTTTCCGCTGGTGACGACTGCTTCCGAAACGGAAAAGGCGGCACGTGCCTCCTCCCGCAGCGTCAGCTTGCGGTTGGCGTCCCGCGCCTTGTCAGCCACGGCGGTCAAGCCCGGTGCTTCCGGCTTCCCGTTTTCCACCGCAGTGTTGAGGACAACGCGGGCTGCGTCCAGATTTGTGGCGGGGCGGTAATACATTGTGAACGTAAGCCATGGCATTATTGGAGCAGGACCCATCTGCCCGATACCGTTCTCATAAATAATTCCTACCGAACCGCCCACCAGCTCATAATTCAGCTCTGAACGCAGGTGGTAGTATCTTTCAGAGTCTTTACCAAGAGGAATTGCGCTCCGCTTGACGTCCTCGGTAGAAGAGAATGCAGCAAAGCCATACGCCTCGGTGCAAAGCTCCTCCACTGAGGGGACGAATACCCGGTCGTTTTCCAGTGCCGGCGACTTCTCCTTTGTCAGCGGCAGGCTATACCCTTCCGCCGGAAACACCGCGCCGTCTGTGGTCTTAGAGGTATACAGGATCGCCAGCTGCTCGCCCGGGTCGAAGGTGTCGTTAAAAAAGTTGGGGCACCACTCTTTACGAGCATAGGAATCCATATAATCAAAGCCGGGATACGGATAACCTCTTTTGTAATCCAAGGCGTCCGTTTCAATGAGGTTCGCCGTCAAGAGAAAAACCGCTCCTCCCCGGTCGATAGCCTGCCCCTTGGTATCGGTGTAGGTTCCGCCGCTGCCGTTGGTAGACAGCACGCGCCAGAGAATGGGGTTGCCCTTCCAGTTTCCCATGTACAGGTTACTGCCAAATGCGCCATAGATGGTGTCCGTGCCGACTCCGACAGCGGGAACCGTATCCGGCACCGCCCAAGCGGCGGTGCAGAGGGACAACGCCAACAAAAAGGGCAGCAGTCCCATAAATGCTCTTTTCATACCTCTTACTCCTCTCCCTTGTTCAGCATCAGGGCATCATGTTTATGTCCATAAACATGACGAAAGGGTACCCTTTCGTGCGCCTGTTCTGTTGCATTGAGTATGCCATACATCTGCAATGTTGTCCAGTATTTTTCGTAAAATTGTTAAGCATTTTTCGTAAAACGGGGAGAAAAGGCAAGAAAAAAACAAGACCTGCGGGCAGGTCTTGTTTTTTATGCTTTTTTCGCTTGTGCTGGTTCTTCGTTCTTTACTCGGTCACGAAGGGCAGCAGAGCGATCTGACGGGCGCGCTTGATCGCCTCGGTCAGCTGACGCTGATGCATAGCGCAGGTACCGGTGGTGCGGCGGGGCAGGATCTTGGAGCGTTCGGAGATGAAGCGGCGCAGCTTTGCGGCGTCCTTGTAGTCGATGCACTCGCACTTATCCGCGCAGAACTGGCAAACCTTCTTACGACGCTTGCCGCCACCGCGAACGGGTCTATTTTCGCGTTCCATAGCCATGGAAGTTTCCTCCTTTATAAATTGTCATGTGCCTTGCACATTAGAACGGCAGGTCGCCGTCCTCATCATCGATCTCGGAAAAACCGGAAGAGCCGCCTACGGGTGCGGCGTAGCCGCCGGCAGGGGCGGAATAGCCGCCGTTGCTGCCGCCGTAGTTATTATGGGCGTAACCGGTGGCTCCGCTGTCGCCGTCGCGCTTGGAGTCGCCGAAGTAAACGTTGTCCGCCACGACCTCGGCAGAGCGACGCTTGTTGCCCTCCTTGTCCGTCCAGTCGCGCATCTGCAACCGGCCCTCCACCACAGCCATGCGGCCCTTGGTGAAGTATTTGGCGACAAACTCGGCGGTGGCACGCCATGCGACCACGTCGATGAAATCCGTCTCCTTCTCGCCGGACTGGGTCTTGAAATCACGATCCACTGCCAGAGAGAAGCTGGTGACGGCGATACCGGACTGCGTGCGGCGCAGCTCCGGGTCACGGGTCAGGCGACCCATGATGAAAATTTTGTTCAGCATTGCTGTACTCCCTTACTCGCCCTTGCAGACGATCATGGAACGCATGATACCCTCGGTAATGCCCAGGATACGATCCAGCTCCTTGGGGAATTCCGGGCCGCTGGTGAAGCTCATCAGCACATAGTAGCCCTCGGTCTTGTAGTCGATAGCGTAGGCGAGACGACGCTTGCCCCACTCCTCGACCACTACGTCGGTCGCGTTCTGCTCTGCCAGAGTCTGGAACTTTGCCACGGCAGCGGCAACAGCCTCCTCTCCCTGTGCAGGGTCGATGATGTAGACGACCTCGTAGTTGGCGGAAATCTTAGCCATACTTTTTGCACCTCCTTTTGGACAAATGGCCCTCATTCTTCGATGAGAGCAAGGATATGCTTGCAGACGCAAGCCATATTATTATACCGAATGTGGGGGAAAAGTCAAGATATTTTTGCAAATAGAGTACTTTTTTGCGGTTGTGCGCCGGGAGGTTCCGCGTGTCCGCTCTACGCGGACAAAAACGAAAAGATTGTTTGCGTTTTTACGGAAAACGTATTGCACGGGGCGGCGGGGTGTGCTAAAATTTATGCAGATACCTATATAAATGTATGAGGAGGCGCGTTTTATGATCTCCATGGCTATGCTCCACGACGCACAGCGGGTCCTCAAGCCCGTGATCAACCGGACGCCGGTGATCCCCACCAAGGGGCTTGTCCCCGGCTGCGAGTTCTATCTGAAGGCCGACTGTCTGCAAAAGACCGGCGCGTTCAAGCTGCGGGGCGCGTACTACAAGATCGCCACGCTGTCGGACGAGGAAAAGGAACGGGGCGTGATCGCCTGCTCCGCCGGGAACCACGCCCAGGGCGTGGCGTTCGCGGCGCGGGACATGGGCATCAGAGCCACCATCTGCATCCCGGAGGGCGCGCCTATCTCCAAGATAGAAGCCACCCGGAGCTACGGCGCGAATGTGGTGCTGGTGCCGGGGGTGTACGACGACGCATACGCCGAGGCGGTGCGGCTGCGGGATGAGCAGGGGCTGACGTTCATCCATCCCTTTAACGATTACAGCGTAATGGCCGGGCAGGGCACCATCGGACTGGAGATCCTGGAGCAGCTGCCGGAGGTGGACATGATCTTCGTGCCCATCGGCGGCGGCGGGCTGATCTCCGGGCTTGCCTACGCGGTGAAGAATCTGAAGCCGGACTGCCGCATTATCGGCGTACAGGCGGCGGGCGCGCCCAGCATGGCGGAGTCGCTGAAGGCGGGCGAGATACTGACGCTGTCCAGCGTGGACACGGTCGCCGACGGCATTAAGGTCAAGACGCCGGGAGATCTGACGTTCGGGATGTGCCGGGAGTATGTGGACGAGGTGGTGACGGTCAGCGAGGGCGAGATCGCCAGCGCGATACTGACGGTGCTGGAAAAGCAGAAGCTGGTGGCCGAGGGCGCAGGCGCGGTGGGCATCGCCGCCGCCATGTACCATAAGGTAAACACCGAGGGCAGGACGGTGTGCGCGCTGCTGTCCGGGGGCAACGTGGATGTGACTATGCTGGAGCGGATATTGACCCGGGGGCTTGCCAAGGAGGGGCGGACGGTGACGTTCTCCACGGTGCTGCCCGACCAGCCCCACGCCCTGGCCTCGTTCCTGAGCGTGGTGTCGTCCATGGGCGCGAACGTGCTGGACGTGAACCACGAGCGGCGGAACACCAAGGCCGCCATCGGCTCCTGCGTGGTGAATCTGTCGCTGGAGACGCGGGACAAGGCGCATATTCAGGAGATCTTCGGCTGTCTGCGGCGGAAGGGCTATACGGTAGAGGAAAAGTGAGAAATGACGGTCTGGGGCGAGGCGTCCGCAGGCCGTCATTTTCTATAAAAGCAGGAGGATAATATGCTCTTAATTGAAAAGTATTGTTTGACAAGATATGTTTGGTATGATATTATGCAGACAGGAGCCGCGCCGGGCGCGGCGGAGAAACAGAAAACGACGGAGCATACAGGAGGTTCGATATGAAAGGAGAAAAGGGCACCATTATCGCCGCCGCGGTCTTTTTTGCGATCGCCGTTGCGCTGACCGTGGTGGGATTCATCCACCGTCCGGGCCCCGTGGGTGTGACGGACAAGCTGCACGGCACCTACGGCGCGGAGGGCAGCGATTTGAACAACATCGGGTTTACGGGCACCTATCTGACGGTGCAGGATGCGGACGACACGTGGCAGCTCTATCAGCCCGCTGTAAGCCTTACGGAACACACCGCAGAAGGCACGTTTACCTATACGGACAAGACGGAGAGCGCGGCGGTGCTGACAGACGAGGCGGGCAACACGGGGCGCATAGAGCGGCAGGAGGACGGCACGGTGCGCTTTACGTTCCCTACGGTGGGTGAGCTGACATTCCATAAGATCTCGGACATGGTGTACGTGCTGAACTCCCCTTCGGTGGACGCGACCGATCCCGCGGCGGCGTAAAAAGGAGGACGCATGAAGAAAAGAGGACTTACCATTTTATTGGCAGTCTCCCTGTGCTTGAACATGGCACTGCTGGCAATACTGGGTATGAGCCAGCGGAGTCAACCGCTGACAGGCACCTTCCTCTGCGAAGGGTCGAGCCACTCGGACGGCACCTATCTAACCTTCGATGAGAAGGGGAGCTTCACCGTGTACCGGCAGTTCGACACCCTATTCACAGGGACATATACCGAAGATGCCAACGGCGTCTATGTCCTGGATGGCACCGAACTGACCGCCCCGTATGTAGTCTACGACGGGCGGGACACCGTGCACTTCTTTTCTGTGCCGGACGCTTACACCTATCAGCGCATCAGCGATCTTCCCACGTATGTCAATGTGGAAAAGCCATAAATACAAGCAGATAGAGAGCAGCCCCCGCCGGATGGCGGGGGCTGTGGTTTTATCTGTTTTTCAACTCAAATTACCGTTCTTGTCACATGTCAGCGTCAGCGTTACGGGTACACCCTGTTCGCCGCCAACAAGCATACCTCTCATAGTTAGGTAACCGTAAGCGGTATTCCCGCTTTTGGAGGTAGACTTGGAACCCACGCTCCAGCTGCTGTCATAAATGGTCACATTCAAGCCGTTCACCTTGGTGCAGGTGGCAGAAGAACCGTTGTAGGTAAAGGTGGCATCCAGCACCGCTTTCCACTGGAGCACATTTTTGTTGGAATAGTAATCCTTTATTGTCGTTCCGCTTTTCGTTCCGGAGATACGAGCAGTCAAGCTTTCCTCCACCGATGTAACAATGTAGCTACCGTCTGCATAGCGGGTCACAGTTTCCCTCGGTTCGTCGGCAAGTGCCTGCACCGGCAACAAACAAATTATTAGAGTGTACGCCATCAGCAAGGAAATAATTCTCTTTTTCATTGTTCAGCCTCTTCTGTCACAATATTCTCATATTCAACTATATACGTTTCTGACCAACCGTTGAATCTGTCGTAAACAAGGTAAGCCTGCCATACCAACACAGCGATATAGACCGCCAGCGCGGCAGCCAGTGTTATCGCCGTCACTGCTACGAGGCGGCGGCGGATGTGCAGCTCCGCCAACAGGTCGGCGGTGGGCATTTCGTCCACATAGGAGAACGCCATCTGCTGCGGTGTGCCGAAACGCTGCTCCAGCGCGGCGGCATCGCCGCCCTCGGCTACGTAGCTCTCGGCTTGGGCGCGGAGATCCGCCAGCCACGGTTTTTTCCTTTTGCCGGAGCACGGCAGGAAGGTGCTGACCGCCCGGACATACCGTCTGATGTACCAATTCTGCTCCCTGCTCATGCTTCGCCCTCCCCTTTGATAATGGCGAAAACGCCGGCGGTGACCGTCTCGTATTCCGCGATCAGCTCCCGCAGCTTCGCCTCCCCTGTGGGTTCCAGATGGTAGTATACGCGGGTCATGCGCTTGCCTACCAGCTCACGGCGGTCGGACACATAGCCCTGCTCTTGCAGACGGTAGAGCACGGGGTAGAGCGAGCCCTCCTGGGTGGTCAGTTTGCCGCCGCTGGCGCGCTCGGTCTCCTGCACCAGCTGGTAGCCGTACATATCCTCGCGCTTCAGCAGCGACAGGATCACCAGCGACATGACGCCGCGGCGGTAGTTGCCCTGCGTGGGTTCCCGCATAACCGCTCCCTCCTTTGCGTGTACTTCCTGCTTCTATTTATATCACAAATGTTTTTATTTAGCAATACTATTTTTAGAAAAGTATATTACAGCATCAGGGGGGTGGTGCGGTAGTCCTGGGCGGGGGTCGCCTGAGAGAGATCGGGGCGCGAGAGGACGTAGAGGTCGGTGCAGCGGGATTCCAGCGCGAAAAGCGACGCGGCGGACGCGCCTAAGGCGGCAGCATCGGCGGGCTTCGTGAGGACGGGCGCGCCGCTGTCCCGCAGGGCGCGGAGGTGGGCGCGTCCCGACGGCGTTGCCGCCAGCACGCGGAGGTAGGGCACCTCCGGCGGCACGGGCGGCAGGTACAGGTACGCCGAGAGCACCATGCGGC
>OKSN01000121.1_pt1 | contig 57078 bp, 52 predicted proteins | sample 1606191 | NCBI WGS metagenome assembly OKSN01 (sample SAMEA3879535, study PRJEB24766) | human gut metagenome | biome: human-associated habitat; feature: feces | place: USA | collected 1985/1987
AAAACTGTGTTAAACTACTTTTATTGTAGCTTGACACAGTTTAGTTTACACTCTCACAAAAGCACTTAGACCAATATATATAGTTTATGTCGGTCTGTTTTTCTTAAAATTCTTTATTCTAAATTTTCTTTTATGAAGCAAACACCCAAATAATCAAAAGCTTTCCAAAGATTACTGTATGATTCGCCTTCTAAGCCAAGCTGCTTGGATCTTGCATAGGCATCATTTAGTTTTCCATCTTTACACATATCATCAACCCATTTCTTATTAGAAAGAAATGATTCGCTTTTGTCAAAGTTTGGAATGAACTTTTTAAGTTCTCCAATAACAGCCTTCGAAGTTCCGAAATACCTATTTGTGTTGATAAAGTGTATCAAAAACCAAAATTCGATAGAAGGTAAGCTATCACAAAGTATTACTCGTTTATTTTTTGAGTATTTCTTTCTTAATGCTGATAACTTTTTCTTTTCACTTTCATTCCAAGTTGAGACATCGGTATCAAATACCACAATAGCCAAACCCTCATTGTCAAGAACTTGCTTGATGAGTTTCTCTAATGTGTTGATATTTTCATTACCGAAATATCTTGGTCTAATTTTCACTTTTAAACCATAAAGAGTCTGCATATGAGAGAAATACCATTTTTCTGTGATACCTGCTCCTATAATGACTGCCCTTTCTTGATTTTTCTTGATTGTTGCCGTTCTTCTTGCCATAATCGTTACTCGTGAATGTTTGGTAATGCCCCAAAAACACCGTTTCTGTATGACTTTTGAAATGATGAAATTCTCCCAAGTCCACGGAAGTCAGTCAAGGAGTATAGTTTAGTATGTCCATCTTCCTCTTTGTCCGTAAACCATACCATATCTTTACGAATAAGATCGTCAACAGTATTGAGAAGCGGGTCATAATGTGAGGTAACTATCAACTGACTTCTGTTGTCTTTTTCAGACAAGAATTTTTGGATGACAAATTCAACCAACTCTGGGTGAAGTGAAGATTCTATTTCGTCCACAGGCAATGCGCTTTCATTTTGGAGAGCTTCATATATAGCTGCTTCGATGCCAAATGTACGTCGGGTACCTGCACTCTGAAGTTTGTTAGGCAAAGTGTATGTTTCCACTCCTCTTTTGTTTCTTACAGTGTGCTGAAAGTCCGTTTTTAATCTTTCATATGAATTCTCTGCTAAAAGTTTCTCTTTTTCTTTTGCTGGAATGTCTTTGTTTTCAGCTATAGAACTTCTTATAAAACTTGGCAATGGCAATGTCTCACGTTGTGAGAAAACATCAGTGATGTTAAAATCTGCTTTGCGGATGAAGTCAAGGATATAGCTTTTCATTTCCTTTTCTTTATCCATCTTATCTCCTGCATACTCAAACATATTAGTATTGGGTGTAATCGTTGGCATCAAATTGTTTCTCATCCAATCACGTACATCGTCAATGTATGCAAGAGAACAATTTACCTGATTTCGCGCAGCGAACAAAGACATGTTTGGCAAGCATTTGAGATTCAATTGTTCAATGATAGCACCACTTGCCTTTACGAGATTTGAGTTTAGTTTGACTACAGACTGTGTTCCCTCTAAGTTTCGGCTGAATACAAGCGATGGTTGTACAGAATTGTATGCATACAATTCTTCCTTAATAACTTTTTTGCTATCCAAAATCAGTTGATACCAATATTTCTTTTCGCCAAGATAGAAAATAACATTGAATTCAGATGGTTCATTTGGCGTATCTGTATCAAGCAAAAAAGGAATAGCTCCAGTTTCTTCATCTATGTTTGTTTTTATGTCGAACCAGAAATCACGCAAAAAATCAAATGCAGACAGCAGGTTGGATTTTCCGCTTGCATTTGCTCCATAAATCAGCGCAAAACGCAAAAGACGCACTTTTGGGGTAACGCTCACTACTTGGCAATCCTCAAAAGTATTGTCTTTTGTGGCCTCAAAGTTAAGAACAACCTCGTCTCTAAACGATAAGAAGTTCTTTATTCTTATTTCTTGTATCATATTGTTTGTTTCATGCTTATATAATAATGTATTTTCGGCTGCAAAGTTACTAAAAATATGCCAAAACACCAAATAATAAGCCTGTTTGTGGGATTCTATATGCTAATTTTGCAAAAAATATGTCATTATGTCATATAAATGCATTTACTGTCAGAACTGATAGTTGACAAATTGGCGCAAATAGCACGTCGTTTTATTAAATGTACTTATAGTGCTTTGATAAAATAGGAAAGAAAACAAATGCTAAAATAAAAAATATAGCTTTCGGTGATTTATTTTCGTTTCTGGCACATTTGTTGTAAATATCGAAAATAGAAATAATAATTTAAGAACCCCTGAAAAAGGCAGGGAATATATAAAATGGAGGAAAAACAGCATTTTAAAATTTTATGCGTAGATGGAGGTGGAATAAAGGGGCTCTATTCTTCACAAGTGCTTGCGGAAATTGAAAAAGCACACAACGTATGCCTATCTGATTATTTTGATTTAATTTGTGGTACTTCTACAGGAGGTATCATAGCATTAGGCATTTCTGCTGGAATTCCAATGCAAAAAATAGTTGGCTTTTATCAAGATTGTGGTCCAAAAATATTCCGCTCTAATTGGAAGAGCCTTGGGGTGTTAGGTAATGTTATTCTAGGTATCAGACAAGCTTTGCTAAGATCAAAGTACTCACAGAAGGCTTTGAAAAGTGCCTTGATATCTGTTTTCGGGAATAAAACTATTTCTGAGAGTAAAAATCTACTGTGCATTCCTGCTTATAATCTTACTGATGGAAAACCTAGAATTTTCAAACGTGATTATGGGTGTCTCAATCAGGATAACGACAAAACTTATGTTGACGTAGCATTGGCCACATCAGCAGCACCAACATATCTTCCTATACATAATGTCAATAAGACGAATTATATTGACGGTGGTGTCTATGCTAATAATCCCATACTAGTAGGACTAACGGAGTATTTGTTTAAATGGGCTAACAAAGGGATGTTTGACGGAGTGGATATTCTGTCGATAAGTAGTTGCGACAAAAACTATGGTTGGAGTCCAAGAAAAAAGCGGCTGTCATTCTTCAAGTGGCGAGAAACTCTTTTTGATTGTTATTCTCATGGACAAGAAAAGAATGAAATGGTGTTTCTTGAAAAACTTAGCAAGAGTGGTGCTCTCAATTTTGACTTGAATATTGTCCGAATTGAAAACGAGAAACTTTCAGGCAACCAAGAGCAAATAATTTCTATGGACAATGCTTCAAGTAGAGCGTTGGATATCCTTATGTCCAAAGGAAAGTCAACTGGAGCTTGCAATAAAGATAGAGATGAAGTGAAAGCATTTTTCAAAACAAAAAAAATAATAAATTTATAAGCATATGGCAAATAATAATGAACAATTCAAGGCATTTCATGATGCCATTAAAGCGACTGAAAGCCGCAAGAAGACATTACGTCAAAACCGTGATGCACTGAGAGAGAAGATTAGAAAGTATTTCAAGGACAATCATGATGATTACATTCAGCCAAAATTCTGTTGGCAAGGATCTTTTGCAATGAATACGATTCTTAATCCGATAAAAGATGAGGACGGGTTGGGCGCATATGATTTGGATGATGGTATATACTTTGTCGGTGATGAGTCTGATAAAAAAGACTTAGAATGGTATCATACGGAAATATACGAGGCGGTAAAAGATCATACGTCAAAAGGTGCGGAGGACAATGCCCCCTGTGTGACTGTACTGTATGCTGATGGTCATCACGTAGATTTGCCTTGCTACTTTATGGTAACAGGTGAGTCCCCACAGTTGTCACATAGAAAAACTCCATGGATTGAGTCTGACCCTAAAGGGCTAAGGGAGTGGTTTAACGATGAGTGTGCCAACAAGGTAAATCTGAAAAGAATTGTAAGGTATCTGAAAGCATGGTGCGATAATATAAAGGATGAGACTGATAAAAAAATGCCAACTGGTTGTATCCTTACAATGCTTGCTACAGAACATTTCGCAGAACCAGCTGATAATAATAGGGAAGATGTTCAAATGCGAGATGTCCTTGTCAAAATGTATGACGCATTAAGTACAGAAGGTGGTTTCAAATGTATTAGACCAACTGAGCCGTATGATGATTTGTTTGAAGGATACAGTGAGAAGAGAAAGAAAGAGTTTTTGGAAGAACTAAAATCTTTCAAAGAAGATGCTGTACGTGCTATCAATTGCAAGAATCCACATGATGCCTGCCTCAAGTGGCAGAAACACTTCGGAAGCCGATTCTGTTGTAGTACCGCAAAAGATGAGGACGAAGATGCACAAAAGCAGGAAAGTACAGGAGTGTTAACCAATAATAGTCGATTTGCATAATTATGAATGATATTCTTGATACGGTATTTAACGAAGTCCTTAAGGAGGACTTCGTTGAAGTAATTCCCAATATACCCAATGGGGAAAACAACAAATATGCAGTTTGCTGGCGACTTGTTACGGAGATAGATATTTCACAAAGGACAACCGAAATAGAATTACATATAGGGCTATCAGACAATTTTCCATACGAAATTCCTGACATCTATTTCTTGGATAAGCGATATGACTATTTTCCTCATGTAGATTTTGAGAACCGAAAATTGTGTTTGTTTGAGGATGATTCCATTATTAACGCAACAGTTCCATTGCAAGTGCTAAAAAGCTGTATCAGACAAGCAAAGAAATTGATAGAGTGTGGGGTAAACAAGCAGAATGAATGTGATTTCATAGAAGAAATTGCCAATTATTGGATTTTGCCATACAATGGAGAAAAATCTGTTGATACAAGATATATAGTGTATGGACAACCTAAAAATAAATGTTTGCTGAACATTGTCACCAATGCAATGGGAGTGAAAATGATTGTAGCAGACGAGGAACTGAATAATATAAAAAGATGGTTTGTGCAATGCGGATGTACAGAAAAGGTTTTGTTTATGCCATCCGTGAAAGTTGCGTCCAAGCCTCCATACAATATGAGTTATGGCGATTTTTTTAATCTTGTAAATAAAGAAGAGAAGGAAGCAATTCGTAGTTTTGTATCCAAATATTCACAGCTTAATATATTGTTTCCTCTATCAGACAACCATCTTTATGGCGGTTATCATTTGGGGTATATCAACACTAATCTGAATGGATTTAGACCAGGCAAGGTATCTCCTACCAAGGTGCTTGATTTGAAATATAGGAATAAAAAAATGCCAAGAATTACAGCATATGCTTACAATAAAGCGAGAATTGAAGAAAGAACTTCTGGCGTAAGGCAAGCTAACTATACATTTGCTGTCATGGGTTGTGGAAGTATAGGAAGTAATTTGTGTACTTTCCTAAACGCATACAATGATGTGTCGTTTGTTCTTGTTGACAACGATATGTTCAGTGTGGACAATATAGGACGACACATACTTGGCATTAATGATGTGTTTTATAGTAAGGTTGATGCGCTCAAAAATAGTTTTTTGTCAGTGAAGCCAGAGATGAAAATCAATGTATGTCGAAAGAATATGTATGACATAAATCCGAATATTGTTACTGATTGCAATGCTGTGTTTCTATGCACAGGAAACTTATCTGCTGAATATTATTTCGTTAGACAGTTGGAAAAAAACGAGTTGAAACGACCGATTTTTGTGTTGTGGTTGGAACCTTATGCAATAGCAGGACACCTTATATATGTATCAAAGACTGATGGTTATAAGACATTTAGAAACTGTTTTGATGCAAAAGGCAATTATAAGTATAATATGATTGCAACTACGGAGTATGAAAAACCAGCACTGCTAAAGAAAAGAGACGCAGGGTGTAACGGTTCGTATGTTAATTACTCGGGAAATGATGTTATGCTATTTTTGTCATCAATGTATCCTCTAATTTCTGAAATAATAGAGAATAAAACATTGTCAACGTGTTATAGATGGGTAGGAAATATAAATACAGCAAAGGAAAAAGGCATAGCTCTTACAAACGAAGGAGTAAGGAAAAATCAGATAAACATTTATCCATGCCAACAATAAGCCTTGAAGTGACAGAGGAAGTGTTAGAGCAATTGCATAGCATGGCCACTTTGAATAAGAACGAAACTTGTGGGGTACTTACAGGTAGCATAACAACATATGGGGTATGCCGTATCAATAAAATCTCTCCTATATTGATTACTAACGCAAATTCTAAATATGCGTGTATCCGTGATGCAGGAAAAGCAAATAAATTTATCAACGAAGAGTTTGAACGATCTAATGGTACTCGTGTTTATTTTGGTGAATGGCATACTCATCCTGAGAATAATCCAACATCCTCAAGTATCGACAGAAAAGCAATCCGTGAAATTTACAAGGAAGCGAGGTGTCCAGTAGGATTAGTATTCTTTGCTATTGTTGGATGGGTTGGAATCTATTGGGAATGTTTTGATGGAAATTCATTTGTTAGAATCACTCCAATTATTGTGTAGAAGGTATAGGGGTGTTTCGATAGTAGTTGAGATACCGCAACTTCGAGAAATCGCAGGCAAGACATGGAAGAAGGAGGATGAACTAAAAGGCTTGAAGACTGAATTGGCTGCATTGGACAGAAAAATACAGTTGGAGCTTGCGCCACCACAGGAGATGCCAAAAGAAGAAACGGCACAAGAAAACCAAAAGTCACCAGAGATACGTACAGCAGCCATGCGACTCTAATACATTATTATATAGGGACATCTTTGTTTCGCAAAAAGAGACAAGGATGTCCCTATTATATTTTAATGTGTAACCCAAATAATAAAAATCACAGCAATTATGGCAAATAACAAATGTATCAAGAGTCGTTCCAAGTATTCATTCGTCAACTTCATGACAGACATCATTACCCAGCTTCACAAGAACGGACAACACAAGACATGGCAACATTATCGAGCCACCCTCAACAGTTTTATGCGATTCCGACAGAACAAAGACTTGTCTCTCCGCAAGATGGATGCAGCGATGATAGAAGCCTACGAGGCATACCTCAAGCAGCAGGACGTATGCCGCAATACCAGTTCCTTCTATATGCGAATCCTCCGAGCCGTCTATAACCGAGCGGTAGAGCAAGAACTCATTACTCAGCAATACCCATTCCGCCGAGTCTATACAGGTATCGACAAGACACGCAAACGAGCCATCCCTTTCGAGACAGTCAAGCTAATCAAGCAACTCGACCTCCAGCAATCCCCATCCAGCGACATTGCAAAGGATGCCTTCATGATGAGCTTCTACCTCCGAGGTATCTCTTTCATCGACTTGGCACATCTCAAAAAGTCCGACCTCCAAGACGGTTATCTCCATTACAACCGCAGCAAGACGCACCAACGAATCACCGTCAAATGGGAACCACAGATGCAAGCGTTGGTAGATAAATATAAGCATCTCACCGATAATTCACCTTATCTCTTCCCTTTTCTTCATGACAATTCCGATGAAGAAAACCCCGACTACCAACTCTATCACAATGCCGAGTCACGCATCACCTACCACCTCAAAAAACTCAAACAGCAGTTAGGTATCCAAGGAAACCTCACCCTCTATGTTGCCCGCCATTCTTGGGCAACAGCAGCAAGAGACCATCACCAACCCATTTCTGTCATCAGCGAGGCATTGGGACATGATTCCGAGACTACCACACAAATCTATCTCCGCTCCATCCAGACCTCAGAAGTGGACAAACTCAACGCAGAGCTGCTTTCTGAACTAATTTGAACCAACTCAAAAAATGAAGAAATGATGGGAATATGAGAAAAATGATGCGGAATGCCTGTTTTCTGTGTCTCTTCATAAGAGATACAGAAAACGTTGCAAAAATACGAAAAAATATTGAGAATAAGGGAATTTGAGTATTAAAAAGTTTAAAGCATGAAACATTTTTCGGCAAATATTTAGTAATTCTTCTTGACGCATTCTGATAAATCTTTAGTATTCAGATGATTAGCCATGTTTCTGTATCTCTTATGAAGAGACACAGAGTAACAACATCGAAAACGAACTAATTTCAGTTAAGAGATGGACGTGACAAAAATAGAGAATCAGGCTTCGGCCCCTCAGATGGGGGACGACGGCGAAGCCGTGCTTAAAAATCCCCAAAATGAGGCATTTGGACATGAAAATGAGCCAAAAATGCCCGATGATGCAGGTTGGTATGTCGCTGTCGTAAGGTGCAACTGTGAGAACACCATAGGCAAAACTCTTGAACTTTACTTCCAAAGACATAAGATTTGGTTTGAATATTGGGTTCCTATGCAAAGAATGGTGGTCATAGACAAGCGAAGCAACAAACGAAGGATAAAGGAGAAGGTGCTCCTTACCACCTTTATCTTCTGTCATGTCAGTCCCGACCATCTCGACACCATCCGTTTTCGTCCCGATGTCTATAAGATGCTCACAATGCCAGGCTATCGTGAAATTTACCGCATCAGCGATAAAGAGCTGAACGATTATCGTAGCCTTGTGGAAAATCCAGACCTTCCTGTCACTCCTTGCTCAGGTCCTTTACGTAAGGGACAGAAAGTAAGAATTACCGAAGGCAAAATGGCAGGATTGGAAGCATACGTGCAACGTCTATCTGGTAAGAAAGCCACCATCGGCAATGAAATCAAGTATATCAGCGGTGCAACCATTGAGATAGACAGAGGCTTCTTGGAGACGGTGGAGTGATAGGGCTAAATTGAAATAAATCTAAGGGTATTCATTTTGTTTTTTTAGCAATGAGAGAGTCTGAACAGATAGAATTAGTCTTGAACGTAGAAAATAGCAGGGTGTCAATTGCAGAATTGGTACCTATTCTGCAAGGCTTTCAAGGAATGACTATTTCTATGAATGATACCTTGAACAAGGTGTATTCTTGTGGTTTTGATAATGTTTCTATAGAGGTACTTGGCTTGGAACAAGGCAGTTTTAAGATACCTTTTAATGTAGAGAAGTTTTCAGAACGCTTTATTTATCCTACACTGTCGAGTTTTGTTAGAGGTTTATTGCTTTGGTATTTTACTACTGATCATCCCTCGCTGAATGTTTCATTGCCAAATTCTGATGTTGAAATTTCCCGTGATGACATATACAAAAACAAACAGACACGTGATTCCGTAAATAAAATAGCTACAACAGTCATTAATTCCAGTAGTATTCAAAGCCTTGCTCTGAAATATAAAGATGAAGAGGACAGGACTGTTTCTGTTACAATCAATAAAGAGCTGTTGGCTGAGACTATTTCAGATGTAGAAGATGACGTTACGATTCGTAATGTGCCTAACGTCAGATTGCAAATTGTTTCACCAACATTGGAAGCTAAGTCTGTACAATGGAAAGTTCGTTATGAAGGTAAGGTCAGAGCAATGAAAATGAATGACCTTGGTTTCTTGCAACTTATAGAACATCGAGATATTGCCTTTAGTAAAGGTGATTTTATAACTTGCGATATTCTGATAATTGAAACGGAAGAAGTTGATGGAACAGTAAAGGTTAAGTATGTAATTACACGAGTTCGCAAATTTCCTCATTATCATCGAGTAAATGAGGCAGAAGAGCAAAATATCAATTTTGAGTAAATTACGATGTATAACTAAAATATGTCAGAATTATTTGTAAAAATTGCCATCATTGCTTCAACGGCTGGTTTTGCCGCTATGCTTTCCCTTTTGCCAAAAGGATTCAGTGGAACAATACCATTTCTGCAACAGTTTTTTCCTTCCAAGAATGCCAAATGGTATTTTAGAGTGAATTTCTTTCTGATAATTATAATAGGTACATTTTTCGGATACTTGCTTTCAAAGCCACAAACAACGGAAGCTTGTATTTTTGTGGGACTAACTTGGACGACATCAATTCAAGCGATACTTCATACAACATCCAAAGACGAAAAACAAGACAAAGATGACAAGTAATATTTTGTTTATTATTATAATATTATCTTTAGCAGTCTTTTTTATATTGGTTGTGTTTAAGACTCACGTATTCCATAATTTGAAAAGATGGACAGTCTTGGCTTTCGCTCTTTTTGTTGGGGGTATTATGACTCTGAGGTATATTGCCGATAATGAAATTCACAAAAGTGAAAGGGAAATTTCTGTTCTTTGTGATTTGTTACATTCAGAAATTGATAGTATAGAGTCAATAAGTGCAATTGATAAAAAGCTAGAATATTTAAGTCAGTCTGATAGAGTGTTAAAGCAAATTGACAGTATTGCTTTATCTATAAATGAGCAAAAAGTATTTGCTAATATTGATTTAGATAGTAGATTACATAAAATACGTAACATTATAAACCATTCAAAATTTTTGGTGGAATCGTTGAATGATACTATAACGATCAAGAATTTGAATATATATGCACAGTATGAAGTTACGAATGAAGAAATGAGTATTCAAAAGTTATCTTTGTCTAATGAGAGCAACTTGTCATTTATCTTAAAAATATATGATCCTAATTTAAGAAAAAGAGCAAAAGCTATATACATTGTAGATAAAAAAGAACAAAACAAAGCATACCAGTATAAAGACAAACAAAATCATTTTGTCCTGCCGATTACCTCACACGGAGATGGCTATTTTTATAAAATAGGAATTTTAGCATATAATGATGCCAATAAAAAATATACGTATTACTATATTAAAATAAAAGAAAAATGACTTTACAAGAAAATATAGAGAAATTTGCGGATTCAGTAAAAGCTGGAAATTTGCAGCGTAGATATTGGATGGTACGAACCAATTCTGGTACGTATTTTGATTTGTTCGTAGAAAAAGGGTATGTTGCACTTAACAGAAACGACATACCATATAAAGCTGTGTATGATGCTAATCAAGAATACGACAAGCCTGACTTAGTTGTAAAGAAAGTAAAGCAAACTATCAAGGAGTCTGTTAATTTCAACAATAGTTTGTATGCTGATGAGCGTGCATTGTCAGTGGCAGTTTCACAAGTGTATAAGTTCGTTTACGATATACACAAAGGTGATGTTGTTATAATACCAGCAGAAAATTCAAACAAAATATGTATAGGTCTTTTTGAAGAAGACTTTATTGCAGATAACAAGCAAACTACAGAACAGTTTGTTTATACAAGAAAAGTGAAATGGATTAAGCAACTTGAAAAAAGATATTTTGATCCTTTCTTTTACAAGTTGTTCACCTCCCATCAAGCAATTTGCGATGTTGGTGACTATAAAGAATACATAGAAAGATGTATCTGTAGCCAGTTCGTTATTGATGATGAATCACACTATGTGATAGCTTTGACATCCGAGACAATCAAAGCTCGTCACCTCTTTAAGTTTGGTGATTTGATGTTACAATTGTTTGAGGAGTATATACAGTCAGAAAGTTTAGAATACGACGTAAACGGAATCGATGCGTCTATAAATCTAAATAGCCCAGGACGAATTGATTTTAAGTCGAATGTTAAAATGGGAGCTTTGCTTATGCTTTTCATTCCTGCAATATTGACAGATTGTACAAATGTTGATGGTCATCAAGCGACAGCAGAGATCTATAATAGTATTACTTCTTTCAAAAATAACCATCAGGACAGATTGCAAGAGCTTGACAGTCTTATCAATTCTTTGCAAGTAAAAAAGATTGAAGACAGCTTTAATATTGTCAATAACGATAATTAAGTTCAATTATTTTTCACTAAAGATTAATACTTGTATTCAATTGATCAACTGTTATGCGTCCAATACAAAATAAAAAGACATCTTCTTATAAAGAACGCACTTCTTTCTGGGTAGAGGTTGTAGGCTTTACCATAACTGTTTTTGGTGCAGGATATTATACAGGAAGATGGACTGCAGATAGAGAGAACAAGGAAGAGATAATCTTGCTGAATCAGAAGCACAATAAGGAACTTACTGATTTGAAAATCGATTTCAACAGTCAGATAATGGAACAAAAGTCAATCAATCGTGAATTGCAGGATAAATTAAATGACAGTTCTAAGAAAGGAGGGTCTAATGAACAATAATAGACTTTTAAAATTGGCTTTATTGTGGCTCGTTGCAGTATCATTGACTCTTCTTTATCTTTTTTATGATGCAACGGAACAGATTTCAACTCTCGAAAGTCAGATAGAACAACGTGATTCTTTGATTCAGAGATTGTCCCATAGCAATAATCTGATAAAAGAATATTTTGATGTTAAGTATGATTCTTTAAACAACGAAGAGACTTATGTCTTAAAGGATTCAAAGAAAACAAGAGTTGAAGTAGAAAAATTGCAGACAATACATGATGTTGCATATATTAAGGATGAGGATAGATTTTACAAAAACGGAAAACGAATATCTTCTGATAGTTTGATAAAAGACTATAATACTCTTAGTCAGCGTAATGCTGGAGATTGGAAGAAAATTGCAGAGAAATACAATTCATTGGTTCATGAATATAATAAATTGGGTTCAAGACTTTCTGCAACAGAAGATAGTTTATGGGTGAAAAATCTTTTGCTTAAAAATTCAGAGAAGTATTATAAAATCCAATATAACTATAGCTATAAAGGTAATCAAGTCTTTACTAATATAAGCTCTCCAAAATTGGATTCTGCATTAATGCTTTTGGATGTATATCGAGACAAGTTGAAATATAATCCAAAGAAAAAACAATGGGTAATTAAACGATAGATTATGTCATTTCAATCCGATAGCAACAAGTGAATAGCAAGGAATACGCAGTTGCTTTATGTCAAGACATATCATATGAAAAGATAAACAAAACAAACTTATGGCAGTAAAAGAATTAAGAGATATACGTAAGGAGATGTTTGCAGAAATGGAGCAACGTCTGAATGTGAATAGAAAGCCAGAAGACAGCTTCTTCTATTATCATTCCAGTGAGGACAGAATCGTCCTCTCCCATGCCCTGTTTTGGGTGATGACACAAAACATCAGGGGACATGTTGCCAAAGAGAAGTACTTCCTGCTTCTCCGCCAATACCAAGAGGAAATGCTAAGTGCCTATCTCATGGAATCCGATGAATTTCCAGAGTTGCTGCACTATTGCAATGTCATGTATGATACATTACCTATCATATTAAAAGGAGTATATGACCTCCGTATAGACAAAGATGCCCGTAGATTGGCAGCAATTGCAATCGTAGCAGGAGGATATGGTGGAGATATGCCAGAGGAGCAATGCTACGACCTTTTGGATGATATGGACTTCTATTATAATAAGGTGAAGTGCAAGAAGATAGAGCGTATGCTTCCAGAGTTGAGTAAAATGGTTATAGCAGAGTCGATTCATTTGAGTTAGAAAAATATTATTATGGAAATAATTAAAACAGAAATAGATGGCGTACTCATTATAGAGCCACGCCTCTTCAAAGACTCTCGTGGTTATTTCTTCGAGAGCTTCTCACAGCGAGAATTCGATGAGAAAGTAGCCCCAATCTTGGGACATAAGATAAACTTCTGCCAGGACAATGAGAGCATGAGTTCTTATGGCGTAATGCGTGGCTTGCATTTCCAGCGTCCACCATTCACACAAACTAAGCTGGTTCGCTGTGTCAAGGGAGCTGTGCTTGATGTTGCAGTGGATATTCGTAAGGGGTCTCCAACCTACGGCAAGCATGTGGCAGTAGAACTGACAGAAGATAATCATCGCCAGTTCTTCATTCCAAAGGGCTTTGCCCACGGCTTCGCAGTTCTCTCAGAAACTGCTGTCTTCCAATACAAGTGTGATAATTTCTATCACCCAGAAGCAGATGGTGGTATCAGCATTCTCGATGATAGCCTTGGTATCGATTGGAAAATTCCAACCGAGCATGCCAATCTTTCCGACAAGGATATGAAGCATGCGATGTTGAAAGGCTTTGATAGTCCATTCGATATCAATGTCGATTTGTATCAGTAATATACAGTTTTCTCTATTACTTATCAAGAGAGTATAAAGAAAATCTCAATTCGATAATGGGTAATGATGTGATATTTTTGGACGCATCCATATAAAATTACGGCAGGCGAAATGCCAGGAGCTTATTTTATTAAGCTACTTTTCGGCTCCGGCATGGAGCCTGCCTCCATATAAATATAAAAAACTATTATGGCTGATAAAGAATTTTTAGAGCGAATGCTCTCGATGCTCCCAGAGGAGTGTCAAGACATTTACGACGATACGATACCGGAAGCAAAGGAGATACGCAAGAAGATGGGTAAGAAGGTTTCTTCAGTAAAATCCTATTCTTGTTCAATGCCTATGTTTGAAGACATCCGTAAGCTCAACTATAAAGGGCAAGCCAAGGTCTGCAAGACCTTTCATCAGTACTTCAAGAAGAATCCTAATGTGGTATCCTTCTTTCTCGACCGTTTCGAGGAAACCTATTCTCGAATCAATATGAAAGACTTGGAAGAATCCATAGAGTGGATAGGTTATGCTATAAATGATATGGATAATGCCATTTCTGAGATAGATTACAACGACCCTATGACCTTCTTCGATATTGAGAAATCAATGGGTAAGGTTATCAGTAAAGAGCTGAAGAGCAATTCTCTAAAATAAGAAATACATTTCGTTGAATTATCATTTAGTAAATAGAGTAGATGCCTTACCCGTATAAAAGATGGGGATAAGGACTATAAGTCTATGCTTCCAGTTACTATGTTGAAAAAATAGAAGAGGCGAAGAGATGCGCTTAGCAATCCTTTACCCTTAAAATGATACATTTTTTTATCTGATAGGTGTAACAGCTTGTAATATAGTGGGGATGTTTATTGATAAAATACAAAAACTCTGTATTGAAGGTAAAGACTTATTGGATTAATATGTGCAATCTGTGCTAAGGGCACAGTGAAGTAATATATATTATATGTTGATGAATACAAAAATTTTAGATTGTACCCTTCGTGATGGTGGTTACTATACGAATTGGGATTTTAGTTCTGATGTTGTCAAGACTTATATCGAGACAACCAATAAACTTCCTGTAGATTACTTGGAAGTTGGTTATCGTAATAAACCAACTAAAGAATATATGGGAAAGTTTGGTTATACACCAGTTTCCATATTGAAGAAGTTGCGTAAGAGTTCTAATAAGAAGCTTGCGGTAATGCTGAATGAAAAAAGTACATTGCCAGAAGATTTAGATGAACTTCTTACTCCAATTAATGGGTTGGCTGACATGGTTCGTTTGGCAGTCGATCCACGGAATTTCGAACGTGCTGTTGTTTTGGCTAAGGCTGTAAAGGCTATGGGATTTGAAGTGGCATTCAATACCATGTATATGTCAAAATGGAGTACAGAGTATAAGGGATTCTTGGATAATCTTTCGGAGATTGATGGAGTTGCTGATTTGTTCTGTATGGTGGATTCATTTGGTGGTATTACTCCAACAGAAGTAAGAGATATTACTGCAAAGGTGAAGGCGAATACCACTTGTGCTGTAGGATTCCATGGACACAACAACTTGCAGCTCGGCTTGATTAATACTTTGACAGCTATTGAATGCGGTGTAGACTTTGTTGATGCTACTGCTTTGGGTATGGGAAGAGGTGCAGGTAACCTGAATATGGAATTGCTTCTTACTTATCTTAAAAACGAAGGCTTGGATGTTGATTTCAATGTATTAGGTGATTATGTTTCCAACTTCCAACCATTGCTTGATAAATATCAGTGGGGCACTAATCTGCCATATATGATTTCCGGTGCCAATCGAATTCCACAGAAGGAAGTTATGGAATGGGTAACCAACCGAGCATATAGTTTCAATAGCATAGTTAGAGCTTTGGATAACAAACGTAATTGTGTTGCTGATAATGCGCATTATCCTCTTTTGGATACCGAAACAACAGATAAGGTCTTGATTATTGGAGGTGGTAATTCTGCTATTGAGCATCAAGAAGCTATCAAGGAGTATCTGAAATCCCATCCAAACGTTGCTGTGATTTTTGTCACTTGCCGTCATGCAGCTTCTTATCTTGATATTGAAAATGATAAGTATTATTGTCTCGTAGGAAATGAAGCGAAGCGAATGAAACGAAATATCAATGCAGAAGAATTCAATGGTAAGTGTGTTTTGGCTCCTTTCCCAAGAAAGATGGGAACTGAAGTTCCTGATTTTGCGGAAGACTCAACATATGAGCTAAAAGACATTGTATTTACAAATGATTACTTAGATTCTTGTACAGCTATTGCTTTACAAATAGCATTGGATTTGGAGGCTAAAGATATTTTTGTTATTGGATATGATGGTTATAAGGGAGAAGTCCTTTCTGAAAAGGAAATGGACTTAACCAATGAAAACAGAACTTTGTTTAATGGTTTTGTAACTTATTTCAACAAACCATTGATTTCCTTGACAGATACATTATACAAAGAACTAGAAGTTAAATCAATATATCAGTTTATATAATATGGAAAAAATAGCATTTTTTTTGCCAACTCGCAAAGGTAGTGAACGAGTAAAGAATAAAAATACTCGTCCTTTTGCCGGCATGGATGGAGGCCTTATTGAGAATAAGATAAAACAACTCTTGGGAACAAAGTTGATAGATGAGATTATTCTTTCTACCAATGATGAGAAGTGTATGGAAGTAGCGCAAAAATATGCTTCAGATAAGAGATTGCGTATTATTCCAAGACCTGATGAACTCTGTCTTAGTTCTACTAATTTGCAGGATTTGATTTGTTATGTTCCAACCATTACGGATGCAAACCACATTCTTTGGGGACATGTAACAACCCCTTTGGCTGGAGCAGAAGAATATGACAAGGGTATAGAGTTGTATCTCTCCAAGCTCAATGAGGGGTATGATTCTCTGGTTGGTGTGACTGAACTGAAAAACTTCTTGTTGAATAAAGAGGGTAAGTTGGTGAATAATACAACGGATATTCCTTGGCCACGTACTCAGGATTTGGAGCCTTTGTATGAAATCAATCATACAATGTTCCTTGCAAAACGAGAGGTTTATACAGAATTGAAGAATCGCTTAGGTAATAAAGTTCTCCTTCATGTGATGGATGAGATTCATTCAAAGGACATTGACTGGGAGGATGATTTTACTATTGCAGAAATTATGTATAAGAATTTGTATGAAAACAAATAAAGTTGTAACATTTGGAGAAATCATGGTGCGCTTAGGCGCACCTGATTATCTCAAATTAATACAGAGCAATAGCCTGGATGTTAGTTATGCTGGTGCAGAAGCTAACGTTGCAGTTAGTCTTGCTCATTATGGTATATCTACCGACTACGTTACTTGTTTGCCAAATAATCCCATAGCAGAACGTTGCATCATGGAATTACGAGGTCATGATGTAGGTGTAGATTATATTCAACGTTCAGGTAAACGAATGGGTATACTCTATCTGGAGACAGGTAGTAACATGCGACCATCCAAGGTTTTTTATGATCGTGAATATTCTTCAATAGCGATGATAGAACCTGATAGCATCAATTGGTATGAGATATTGAAAGATGCAACATGGTTTCATTGGACAGGCATTACTCCAGCCTTGTCACAAAATGCAGCTGATGAATGTTTGAAAGCTATTCAAGTAGCTAATGAATTGGGAGTAATGGTATCGTGTGATATCAATTATCGTGGCAATCTGTGGAAATATGGCAAGGACGCTTCTGAAGTGATGCCAGCTTTGGTTGAAGGATGTGATTTAATCATGGGTAATGAAGAAGATTGCGAAAAGGTTTTTGGTATCAAACCAAAGAACTTTGATGCAGACAATACGAAAGGTAGTATCAACCAGAGTACTTTTGAGTCCGTTTGTCAGCAGATGATGACTCGTTTCCCTCGTTGCAAAAAAATGGCAGTAACACTACGTGGTGCTATCAATGCCAATCATAATACCTGGTGTGGTATCCTTTATGATGGAAAGCAACTATATCAGTCTGCCAAGTATGATATCACGGATATCGTAGATAGAGTAGGTGGTGGTGATTCCTTTATGGGAGGCTTGATTTACGGATTGCTTCATTATGAGGATAATCAAAAAGCTTTGGACTTTGCAGCTGCAGCTAGTGCTTATAAGCATACGTTGAAAGGTGATTTCAATTGGGCAACAGTAGAAGAAGTTGAATCCTTAATGAATGGAAATACAAGTGGAAGAGTTAAAAGATAAAAATATGAAATATCACAGAGTTTGTTTTCCTGGTTCTCTATATGTATTTACTTTTTATTTATTGATTTCAAGTAAAGAAGAAATTTTAGATACAATTTATTTTTTTGATAAAAATATTGAAGAATCAATAAGAAACAAAATGCCTAAAGTACGTTTCTTAAAAGATAATTTCAAGAATCGTTTTGTTTTGGCTTTAAGTTCATTCTTTAATAAATTTATATATCCTGAACTTAAAAATGCAGATATATTTGGGCTAGATTTTAGATGGAATATTTTACGAGGGCATAAGATGAATTATATAGAAGATGCTCCTATGATTTTTGATATTTGGGAGACTGGTCCAATGTTTCAAGATTATTTGAAAACTAAAAAAGGGAATATCTTTAAAAAAATAATTCGTAGATTATTATTTGGAGACTATTATGGTTTTCCTGTAGCTACATCTTCAATGGTTTCAGATATTTATACATCTTTTCCTGCAGAAAAGATATATTTGCAAAACAAGGTTCATCACGTTGTTGATTTGAATAAAAAATGGGCTGAGAGTTCTCTGGAAAAGAAAGATTTAATACTTTCAATATTTGATATTTCGCAAGAGAGTTTGGCAAAAATACAAGCTAAAAAAATCATATTGTTGACTCAAGCATTTTCTGACGATCATTTTGTTACAGAGGAAGAACAAGTGGAGATTTACCGCAAAATTCTCTCCAATTATGATGAAGATGATGTTGTTATTAAACCCCATCCACGTGATAAAATAGATTATCGTAAATTTTTTCCAAAAGTAATGTACTTCGATAAAACAGTAGCTATGCAGTTTCTCGCGATTTTAGGAATTAAGTTTGAGAGGGTTGTTACTGTTTCTTCTTCGGCAGCTTTATCTTTTGGTATTGATATTCCAATTGATTGGTATGGTTATAGGGTACATCCAGGAATATTGAAAGGTGAAGGGGTAAGGACATTGGAAGATGCTAAGAAAAATTATCTGAAGTCGCATGGGAAGAAATAAAAAATTAGCAAAGAATGTTGTATTTATTCTGATAGGGAACATTGGGTCGAAATTGGTAGGCTTTTTTATGCTTCCTCTTTATACGGCATGGCTTTCACCAGAGGATTATGGCTTGACAGATTTGCTGACTGTTTATGCCAGTTTGCTTTTAAATGTTGTTGCCTGTGATGTAAGCGATGCCATATACATCTTTCCTATTAAAGCATCCAGGGAGAAAGTGAAAGCCTATTATTCTAGTGGCTTTTTCTTTCAGATAATATGTAGTCTGTTGTGTGCGGTTGTATTTGGCTTGGTCTCGAAAATTCCATTACACAATACGTTTGTAGATAATATTTGGTACATATATGGCATATTGATTTCTGGTCTGTTTCAAAAATACACGCAAGATTTTTGCCGTGGAATAAACAAAATGTCAGTGTTCAGTTTCACTGGTATTATTCAGACTTTTACAACAGCAGGTTTGTCAATAGCATTTATACCTAGATTTGGAGTTTATGGATTTGTTGTTGCAACAATCGTTTCAAATTTAGCGACAGCATTGTTTACATTCTTTTATTCTAAGTCATATGAATATTTATCTGTTACTAATATTCAGTTAAAATCATTGAAAGAACTGTTGCAATTTTCTATACCTTTAATTCCAACAGCCGTTTTATGGTGGCTTGTTTCTGGTTTAAATAGACCGCTTCTTGAACAATATGCAGGGTTGTTTGCATTGGGTTTGATGGCAGTAGCCTCAAAATTGCCAACAATAATGAATCTTGTCTTTACCTTTTTCCAACAGGCTTGGATTGTTACTGTTGTTGAGGAATTCAAGAAGGAAGATTTTTGTGAATATTTTAATAAAATGTATAGGTTAATCATGGCTGTACAGATAGTAGCTTGTATGGGAATAGTTGTGTTTGCTCATCCTTTTATTAAGTTAATGACTAATGAAAGATATAATGATGCATGGATGTATATTCCTCTGTTGGCTTTATCTGTCATTTTTTCAAATATGAGTGCATTCTTAGGAACAGTTTTCTCTGCTTCCAAGCAAACTAAGTTTACTTTTTATTCGGTAGTTGTTGGAGGATTGGCTGCCTTGGGATTGAATTACTTACTCATTCCTTATTGGGGATTATGGGGAGCTTGCTTTGCTATCGTACTGTCCCAGTTGATATGCGCTTTGTCAAGATTATACTATTCAAGAAAAATAGTAAGGTTTACAAGTGTCGCATTTTCGGTAAAGCAATGCTTGTTATTTGTGTTGATTTATATCTGCTCATTAATCTTTGAGCATATCACATTGATAATGTCATATATAATATGTGTTTTATTATATTATTGGTTTAACAAGGACATACTTCTTATGGCTTTCAATGTTGTAAGAGAAAAAATAATAAAAAAATGAAGAATATTTGTTTTATAACATCAGGTGTACTTCCTGTACCTGCAGTAAAAGGTGGAGCCATAGAACTGTTGATTCAGCAACTATGTGAGGACAATGAAAAGAATCCTCACTTTGAACTGACTGTTATCACGAAGAAAGACCAGTCTGGAATGGCTGCTCAACAGCCTTATCGCCACACTCATTTTGAAAACTATGTTCAATGGGGCGGGCTGTATCATAAACTGGCTTGGAAAGCTCGTGGACTGATGAGAAGATTAACAGGAAAGCCTTTCCCACAGTTTCATACTTACGAGTTCCAGGTACTACAGTATATGAAAAAAGAAGGGAAAAAGTTTGACGTGGTTATTGCTGAGGGGTGTGATATGGAACTGATGTATCGTATTTCCCCATTGTTAGGTAAGGATAAAGTTTGCTTGCATCTTCATTGCGAATTGTTTGCTGATGCGCAATGTGATAATGCTTTTGGGCATCTGATAGGAGTAAGTGATTTCGTAAGAAAGGCATATCTGTCAACTTCAAAGACAATGCCAGGGAAAAAAACTCATGTGCTGCTGAATGGAGTGGATGCCAACAGATTCAGAAAGCCATTCCCTAAGGAAGAAAAACTGGCATTACGACATCAATTGGGTTTTGCTGATGATGATTTTGTTGTCGTGTTTTGTGGTCGAATTATTCCTGTAAAGGGTGTGTTGGAGCTGATGCAAGCTATCCTCAAGATAGATAATCCAAAAATAAAGCTATTGGTCATTGGTTCTTCTGATTTTGGTAATGGAAACTTGAATGATTATTCCAAGAAAGTTCAAAAAGTCTCATTGGAAAATGCTGACCGAATAGTTTATACAGGCTTTATAGATAATGCTGATTTGTATAAGTTCTATCAGCTCAGTTCCATAGGGACGGTACCGTCCCTATGGAACGAGGCCTGCGCCCTCGTTACATTAGAGATGATGCATTGTGGATTGCCTACAATAGCGACCAAGGTCGGAGGAAATCCTGAGTTGTTTACCGATGGAACGACTTTATTCATACCTTTCGACAATCATGTGGTTGATAATTTATGTGCAAATATAATTCGTCTATATGATGACGAGAGTCTTCGCAAGCAAATGTCTGAAAAGGCCTTAGAACGTGCAACTCTGTTCACCCGAGAAATCTATTTTAGTAATTTCTGTAAAGTAATAGAAGATGTTTTAGAAGAGTAATAATAAATAGAGACTTTTATAATTGTGAATACCCGTCATGGCAACAAGATTTGGATTTGCATTATGTAGGAATAACAAGAGCAAAGAAAGCTTGCTATATGATAGTAAATAATCGAAGACTTGGGTCTAAAGGTTATATTGTTGCAGGGCGTGATTCTGAATTCTTAACATTGAATGGAGTTGATAAATATAGAGATATTTTAATATTTTGAAATATGAAGCATTGTATTTTAATGACGGTTTATAAAGATGTTGAACAAATAAACCGCATAATAGAGTTTGCACCAGAAAACTTTGATTTTTATGTTCATATTGATAAAAAATCAAAGTTAACTCGTTCTGATATATCTAAACGAGCTAATGTCTTTAGTGAGTATCGAATATACTGGGGAGCTGTAGAACATTTAAAGGCATTTCTTTTCTTAATGAATAAAGCATTTCATTCAGGAAAGCAATATGATTTTTACCATCTAATAACAGGACAGGATTTTTATGCTACTTCATTTGACAACTTTGAAAAACTTCTGGATAAAGATAAAATATATATAAGTTATTTCAATTTGCCAAGAAAAAAATGGTGGCATGGAGGACTTGCAATAGTTCGTTATAAAAGTTTCGCCTCGAAATTAGATTTGAGAAAACGTAGTTGTAAAGTTTTGAATTATTTATATTATATCTGTCAACGTCTTTTTACAAGAGGATATGATTTGCCTTCATATAGACTTTATGGAGGTTTGGTATATTGTTCAATTTGTGGGGGGGGCAATAAAATGGGTCCTAGATTCTGATATTTCTAGAGATTTATTGAACCGCTTAGAAAACACAACTTGTGGTGAAGAAGTGTTTTTTCAAACAGTGTTACTGAATTCTCCATTTTCAGAAAATATCATAAATAATAATCTTCGTATTATGGATTGGAATGTTAAAAGTCCTCCAAAGGTATTAAGAGAAGAGGATTTCCATAAGATTATAGATAGCCGCTGTTTGTTTTGTCGAAAAGTGGATTCTAAATCATCTAAAATGCTAATTAAATTACTGATGAACAAATTTTGTTTAGGATGAATATAATTATTGGTATATTATTTTTTTATTTGGCCATAAAAGCGAATGGGAACTTTGCAACAGTTTTCCCATTTATATTGGTGACCTATACTTTTCTTGGAAGTTTTGTTATAGGTACTATAAGCCCATATAGCTTTTTGTCTGTGATAGTTGCATTTATATTTTTTACTCGTTATAATCGATTTTTTGCATATTATAGGACATTTCCATTTAAATCGACTGTGTTTTTGTTTGCTCTATCAATGATATGTACGAATTTTTTTGTGTCAGCAAGATATCGACATACTCCTACATTGGTATTTAATATTTGTCAATCTGTAGGCTATACCTATATTCTATGGTATTTGTTACAGAATAATGCGCAAAAAACAATTCATGCTTTGGTGAAAACTGCTCTTGTTTTTGGATGCTTGGTATCAATATATGCATTGTTCGAAACTATAACTAGAAGTAATCCTCTATTAAATAGTTTAGTTTTGAGTGGCTGCTATATAGAGTCTCCTCTTATTACAGAAATTAGATTTGGGTTAAAACGTGCGCAGGCTATATTTTCTATGCATACTACGCTAGGTGGAGTTATGTTGTTTAATTATGCATTGCTTTTGGTTGCTTACAAGACTGCATATATAAAAAAAACGAGATTAAATATAATTGTAATTTGCTTATGTGCAATGTGTGTTTTTCTTACAGGTGCCCGAAGCTGCATTATAGGTTTATTAATGTGTACTGGAATGTCATTTTCAAAATTGAAGGTTAGCCATATATTGCTTTTATGTTTTATAATTCCTTTTGTATTTATCTTTGCAGGCGATTATTTGTCGCAAATCTTCGATTCTATATTTAATACAGAGAAAGTAAATGGAAGTAGTTCTGATATGCGCTTAATTCAATTTATGATTTCATGGGATTATATGATGCGTTCTCCGATTATAGGTAATGGACTTGGTTTCCTATATAATGATGTAGTTTTAAACCATTTAGAAAAAGAGTTATTTGGTGCAGAATCGATGTGGTTTGGAGTAATTGCAGATCAAGGAATTTTAGGATTGGTTTCGTATTTGCTTCTTTTTATTTCACCAATTTTATACTCATGGCGTAAAGATAATAAGTTTATAATATTATTTGTTATAGGAATTTTGGTTATGCATTCTTTATCAACTATTCCAGGCGTAAATCCTGCAATGGTTTTAGTGTTTACGTTGATATTTAATTATATGCAGGATACTGCTAAATCCAGAAAAATTAGAAAAATATGATAATTTCAATTATAGTTCCTATATATGGAGTAGAGCCATATATAAAGAAGTGTTTGATATCAATAATGTCGCAATCATTAACATCGGGGGTAGAATGTATTCTTGTAAATGATTGTACTAAAGACGAGAGTATTAATATTGCTCAGAAATTAATAGATGAATCTAGGGGAAACATCAAGTTCAGAATCATCAATAGAGAAGAGAATGGAGGACTTTCTGCGGCTCGTAATACTGGTATTCTAGAAGCTAAGGGTGATTACCTTTATTTTTTGGATAGTGATGACTATATAACTCCAGATTGCATTAAGGTACTTGCAGAAACGGCTCAAAAGTTTCCTAAGGCTCAAATCGTGCAAGCTGGCGCCCAAGCTACATCTGAAGGCTTTGAATATTTGAGTATGAAATCAAAAAAGTTAAAAGAATATTCGGAAGATGCTAAATATATCAAGCGTAATATGTTGATGGCATACTATCCACCAACTGCTTGGAATAAGTTGGTAAACCGAGAGTGGGTGTTAGCAAATAATCTCTTTTTCAAAGAGGGGTTACTCCATGAAGATGATTATTGGAATTTCTTCGCAGCTAAACATGTTACAGCGTATGCCATTTGCAAGCAAGATACTTATATTTATAATATTCGCCCAGGAAGTATAACGCAGGCTCCTAGCGCGCGAAATATTAAGTCTCGTCTCATATCCGCCGCAGATTTTATGGATAATATAGACAGCTCTTGTAGGAATAATCAATTGGCTGTCATTTATAAATTACTGATGTCGGATTACCGAGTGCTGCCAAATAAAGCCAGTGCAGCTTATTTACCCTTATGGGCAAAATTGAACTCCTTGTGTGGCATTGGTGGTAAAATGGCTATCTTCTTTGCTTTGCATTTGCCAAAACATGTATTGAATAATTATTATATAAAACTTTTTAATGATAAAATAATACCTCGAATAATATGAACAAGCATAAAATATCAGTTATAATACCAATTTATAATTGTGCTGAATGGATTGAAGAATGTGTAAATAGCATACTCAACCAAAAATTGCCGGACCATTTTGATACACAAGTGATTCTTATAGATGACGGAAGCACAGACGAATCTGGGAAAATATGTGATACTTTCTCCCATGAACAGGGAAATATCGTGGTGGTACACCAACCTAATGCTGGTGTCAGTGTAGCACGTAATAAGGGATTGGAGGTCGCAGATGGTGATTGGATTTGTTTTGTGGATGGCGATGATATATTGAAGGATGGGACATTCATGGTGTTGGAAAAACAAGAGGTTGCAGAACATGATATAGTGCGTTATGGAGCTTATTTATTTGACAAAAAAGGAAATGCTTCTTCTTGGGGATTGAAGTTCTGTCAAGATAAAGATGAATATATCCAACTTGTTGTTCGTAGATCTGCAATGTTAGGTGTGTGCGGGGCTTTCTATAAAAGGGAGTTATTTTTTGATAATAATATTCGCTTTCAGCAAGGTATACGTACAGGCGAGGATTGGATGGTCTTGTTTGAACTACTGATAAAAGCAAAGTCGTTTATCTATATTGAAAAGGATTATTACGGCTATCGTGTTAATGAAAGTAGTGTTACTAGACGATTGGTGTCAGCGGTACGCCCAGATGCCCTTATTGCTTTGAACCATATCATAGCGTATGCAAAGACTAATGCTTATTATGTTTCATCAAGAGATATAGCGATAGCTCGTTCGGATATAAGGCGCGGTATGATGAAAGAAGCTATTTTGAACAAGGATAAAAAATTCTTCCTTGATACGGATGAGGCATTGAAAAAATACGCTTATCAAAGTTTTTGGGCAGATGTATTTTATAGTAAGAGGTTGAAGCATAAGGTGGGATTCTTCCTTTACTGGTTATTGGACTGGTTGTACAGATTAAAAAAGTAAATATTAAAACTATGTTTGTGTTAATAATTAATCCCTCATTTTATAATAATATCTGTAATTTACATATGAAGTGTGCAGAAGAATCTTCATCTAGTTTTGCCGGATTGGCATACCTATAAATTGCATAAATATAGCTGATTTTAGAAATCTTCAGGGATAAAGTGTTAGGATATGGAAAGAAAATATATCAATAAAGAACTGTCCTCTCAAGTCCTTTTCTTGGGAGTTTCTAAGAAAACGAAGGGTGGTATGACTGCAGTTCTTGTATCTTATGATAAGTATATTGAGAACATGCGTTTTATTCCAACTTGGAAGTTGGGTAATAAGTTGGTGAAGTCTTGGTATGCTCTGCAGGCATTGGTGCGAACTTGGTTCTTACTGACTTTTGACAAACGTATAAAAATCGTGCATATACACGGAGCAGCTAATGCTTCGTTTGATAGATGTAAGTTATTTATTCGTCTTGCCAAAAAATGTAGCAAAAAGGTGATTCTGCATGAACATGCAGCTGACTTCGTTGAGTATTATCAGGAAGCAGAAGACAAACAAGGTATTACAGATACATTGACAATGTGTGATGCCTTAATTGTTTTGTCGCAATCATGGAAAGAGTATTTTTCATCCATCGGAATGGACAAGGACAAGATTCATGTTCTTAACAATATCGTGTCACCTCCAGAGATAGCTCCAGAAAAACATACTGAAGATGGTAAGTTGCATCTGATGTATATGGGGGAAATCAGCAAGCGCAAAGGAGGCTTTGACTTATTGGAAGCTATTGTGAACAATAAGGAGTATTTTGCCGATAAGCTTTTACTTCGTATGGGAGGTAATGAGGTTGATGGTGATATCAAGGCTTATATTCGTGAGAATGGCTTGGAATCGTTTATAACATATGAAGGTTGGATTGCAGGTCAGAAGAAAATCGATTGTTTGAATTGGGAAGATGTTTATATTTTGCCATCCTACAATGAGGGATTGCCTATTGCTATCCTTGAAGCAATGGCTTATAGTCATCCTGTCATATCTACTCCTGTAGGGGGAATTCCTGAGATTATCAAGAGTGGTGAAAATGGTATCTTGGTTGAGCCTGGTGATACAAAGGGTATAGCTGATGCTATCAAGTTTTATATTGAAAATCGTGATGCGATTAGAAAACAAGGTAATAATGCTTTCAATGTAGTACAGGACTTTTTCCCAGAGAAAGTATTCGGAGATTTGAAAGCATTGTATTTGAAAATGCTGAGTAAGGATTGTCTTGTTTGATAGGGTGTCCAGTTCCATGTTCTCGTTTTTGATTATGTTTTAGCAACTTAGCACACTGTAAATCAGTAAATTAAGCACAAAATATAAGACAAATTTAACTATCAAAAAGTCTGATGTAGATTCGCACAAGATTATAGTTTATTTAGCGAATGATTATCAATGACTTAGATGGTTATTACATTGTTTTTGATACTAAAAACTGGAACACAGAACTGGACACCCTACTTGTTTGATTATAATCCTGTTTGAAAATTATAGTTAATAGAAAGTGTATTGTTATTTGAATAATGAAGAGTATGGATTTTCTATATGATAAAAGAAAGATAGTCATGAGGCTATCTTTCGTGTTATGGCTTGTAGTACAAGTTTTTTTAGTTGTAAAATATTGGAACCTTCCACAATATAGTGATGCAAAATTATATATGGATTCTGCAATGGAATGTTACATGGGGGGGCAATGGTATCCAAATGTACACCAATTAAATAGTCAACAATATTTGTTTAATCCAGGATTCATTAATTTCTTGATATTGGAATTAAAGGTATTTGGAACATTTATGTATCATGGTATTATTGGAATAGTCTTGAATCTGATTTTATTGGCGTCTGTTCGAAAAATAATTGAAAAACTTGTAAATGATGAAGCATCGGACTATGCTACAATTTTATATTGTCTCATGTATAGTAATATGATATCTTCTATACCAGTGATGAGTGATTTGTTTTTTACTTGTTTGTTGTTTGGAAGTTTAGCACTATTGCGTCCTAAGTATATTTGGCTGGTTCTGTCTTCCATGATAATGTGTTATGCCAATTATACACGCCCATTGCTTGTTATTTTTGTAGCTTCCATACTCTTTTATATGTACTTTAAAAATTTTGGTTGGAAGCGAATTGTGGTATATTGCTTATCTTATTTCGTCTTTTCAACAGTTTTGTCTTTGATAATCTCTAGTAATACTGCTGCAAAGGATGCTTCGGGTTCAACGTTAGGTGTTAATTTGATTATGGGAGCAAACGATCATATGAATGGTACTGTGAATGATGAAGTCTTTAAAAAAGGGGATATTGGATATATTGAAAAAAATACCAATGTTTATCAAAAAGATTCTATTTGGCAATCACATGCAATAAAGTGGATAGCTCAGCATCCTGTTAAATATGTATCCTATGTACCAATTAAGATGGTTCGACTTTGGTGGGGAGATAATTATATGGATTTACCTTTAAATAATTTAGCAACCTCAAATACATCATTATATTCAAAATTGGAGCTATGTAAACGAGCTTTTAGAATAGTAGGCTTTTCTCTTTTCTATTATATAACATTCTTCTTAATGTTAATTGGTTTATGGAAACTTCGAAAAAAAATATGGGGATATTGGGGAGTATTTGTTCTGCCTATTATTTTAGCTTGTGGAATGCATTGTGTTTTATATGGAGGAATGAGATACCATTATTCTTATGTGCCAATTATGATTCTATATGCAACTATAGGGCTAATGTCATTTAAAGACAAAAAACTTTTATTTTTGACTAAAAAGAAATTTTGAAATGAAAAATATTATATTGTTATTACGTCCGCAACAATGGGTAAAGAATATGTTTATTTTCTTGCCATTGTTTTTTCATGGGGATTTGACAAATGTGCAGATGTTGACAAATGCAGTTATAGCATTCTTCTGTTATAGCTTTGCTGCTAGTAGTATATATTGTTTTAATGATATATATGATGTAGCTGCTGATAGAAAGCATCCTAAAAAATGTAAGCGTCCTATTGCTTCTGGTGCTGTTAGTATTCCGCAAGCTTATGGATTAATGGCGTTGATGCTATTTCTTTCTTTAAACCTTGCGTTTTGGACTCTTGGAAATTGCAGTATGCAGGTGATTGGTGTTATTTGCTTCTATTATCTGATGAATATAGCCTATTGTGTAAAGCTTAAGCAAATAGCTTTAGTAGACGTTTTTATCATTGCAATTGGTTTTGTCCTTCGTGTTATTTTAGGTGGTGTTGTCAATGATATCATTCTTTCTCATTGGATAGTCTTGATGACTTTCTTGTTAGCATTGTTCCTTGCTTTTGCCAAGAGAAGAGATGATGTTGTATTGTATCAAGAAACGGGAGTGTTGCCAAGAAAGAATGTCAACCGCTATAACTTAGATTTTATGAATCAGGCTTTGACTATTGTTTCGGCTGTTACATTGGTTGCTTATGTAATGTATACAGTTTCGGATGATGTTATGAAGCAGTTTAATTCTCATTATATTTACCTTACCACAGTATTTGTCTTGGCTGGTATATTGAGATACTTGCAGATTACAATCGTAGATGTTAAAAGTGGAAGTCCGACCAAGGTGCTGATGAAAGATAGATTTGTACAGTTGTGTATTGTTGGTTGGGTAGCCGCATTCCTGATAGTAATCTATTTATAGGCTATGGAACGAGATGTTTGTGATGTCAACGATAGCAAGCTATGTGGTCTATCCATTGGAAAAGTGGGTGATGAGGAAGATAAGAATGTGAAGACTGTATGTGCCGATGGTATTGCATGAAATGTAGGAGAGTAAGTCGTTTTATTTTTTTGTATTTGAAATAATCGTTTATATGGATGATTTAATTGCAAATCCTTGGATTGTTGGAATAGGTGGAGGTGTTATAAGTTCACTTATTGTGTTCTTTATAACCAAGTTCTTTTTGAGTAAAAAGGAGAATAAGGAATATGAACAAAAAGTTAGATTGGCAACTAATGAGGTGGTTTATGCTGTTCGCCCATTAGTAATAGATAAGGCGATTCCTGCTAATGATGTTTTAGCAGCATTGCGAAGTGCTATAGCAGTAAAATATGGTGTAAAGGTTTCTGATGTCATAGGAATAAAGCAGTTGGTAAGTATTCTTGTTCTTGAAATCTTGAGCAATTCGTTTTTGAACTCAAGCCAAAAGAATGAATATTGTAATCTTTTGATGACCATGAAAGATGAGCCAACACACATATCATCTAATGATGCCCATAAAAGGAAAGATGGAAGAAGTCTTTATATAAGTATGTTGCTGTCTCTTTTTTCCTTTAGTGCAGTACTGGGAAGTGTTGTTGCCTCAGAAGAGAAGAATGTAGAAGATATTGAAATGTATAAACAAGGTTTATTCTTAATAATTCCTGCGTTTCTGTTTTGCTTGGGATTTGCAACTTTTACTTTATATAAATTGAAAGAACGTCTTAAAAAACGAAAGGAAGAACAGGACAAATTAAAGTTAAAATTGGATGAATATGAAACTAGGACCAAATAAAGTGGAGCATTATTATCAGCCTGCTCCTTATCATAGCTATAAAGCTAAAATACGAAAAGACAAGACTCGTTGGATAGCGAATGCCAATTTTGAATATGAAATTTTTAATTTGGCTGATGAGCATGATGGAAGGGTATTGAGCGAAGAGCCACTTATTAGGGATGTAAGATGGGTTAATGACGACGTTAAAGGTCTTTATGCGATTAAAGAAAATGGTTGCATATTAGGAATGACAGGAGAACGGTTAGCATTCTTTCCTCAGCCCCAAAATGAAGGTGAATCTTGGCATGGCTATCCTACAGATAGTTCGAATTTGGGCGACAAACTGATTAATCATTGGTTTAGTATAGGTGTTATAGATATATCTGTATGTCGTAAATTATTAAAACATAAACTATGAATCCGATTATTCATTTTTCTATAAAGGTAGGTGCATTGGATTGCTATCTGTATGGTGGTTATCTGTTTATCGTACTGAATGATGGTAGAGTGGTCAATGTGTCTTATCACCATATTGTTAATTGTCTGAAAGTACAATATCCAGAATATGCTAATTTGATAGAGCTTGTTTTTCTTCATAATGAATACTCAAAAAGTGAGGCAGCGAGAATCTTATTTGGAGTAAACGAGATAAAAGAAACTTTTAGACAAGTGTGGCAAAAAGCTTCGGAAGAAATTGATTTTGAACTTGAATTCTCTGATATAGAAGAATATTGTAATACGATAGATATGTGTCAGTCTATACCTTTAGACTTACGTGCTTATGGTGGTAGGCTGTTTCTTGGATGCCAAAATGGACTGTATGAGTCGAAACTGAATATGGATGGAAGCTATCAAATTAATCCTTCCCATTTATCCAAATGTTTTGATGGTAAAGTTATTGGGCTAAATGCTAGGAATAGTACAGTTGTCGTTTCGGCAGACTGGGATGGATTGTTCAAAGGGGAAGTATTAGATTTTGAAACTGATTTTAGAATCGATGAGGGAAAATCGTTTGCAAAGCGTTCTTTGCGTACAGGATGGATGACGTCTGATGTGGTAAATTATAATAATGCCAGCAATTTTGAATATATATATAATGAATGTATAGATAGAACGAAAAATGATAATAAAAGTTTCTATACTACAACAAAGATAAGGGAGAAAAAAGTAATTAGCCAATTCGCAAAGGCTGTGTATGGTATGGAAGATTTATTTTCAAGAACAAAAATTGATAAATCAGACATAATGTATAGTTTTAATAGCTCGGATAAAAGTTTCTTCGTGATGAATGATGGTAGTATAGTAAATGCTAAAATTAAAGAAGGAAAGATTGATGAGCCTTTCTATATCTCGCAAAGGGTTAAGCCGTTTGTCGAACATAAAAAGTTTACAGGTAAGCCTCTTTCTAGTTGTTTTGTTTCTAAAGGCTGTGTCTTGGAATATTTTGATGGGGTTGTGTTGATTCAAAATCATGAGATGATTAATTTGTGCGATAGACCTGTCAATAGTGTACGCTCTTATTTAAATTCGAATAACTATCGTGATATAGTCTCTATAGTTGATGATGATTCGATATCTTTAAACGCAATCTTCAATATTGATGATATAAAAAGTCAGCCTGCATTTCCAAAAACAACTGTTAGGCATGACAACTCTTCGAAGGGAGTTGTATATGGTGGTCAAAATGAAGAATTGCCTTTCTGATTTGTGTCGTGATTGATAATCAAACAAAGATTTTGTATAATGATATTTTGAAAAAACAATGGAAACAGTAAAAGTACTAAATATTAATATTCAGAACATCACTCGTCTGGAACTCTTGGAGAACCTGAAGGAGGGTGTTCTTGTGACTCCTAATCTTGACCATCTGATTAAGCTTCAGAAGGACAAGGAGTTTTATGATGTGTATCAGAAGTCGGAATGGGTGGTGTGTGATAGCAAGATTCTCTACCTGTTCGGTAAGTTGCTCAAGAAACCAATCAAGGAGGCTATCCCTGGTTCGAGTTTTTTCACCTCTTATTATATGTATCACAAGGATGATGCGGATTGCAAGATATTCTTGTTGGGTGCCAAAGAGGGAATTGCTGCCAAGGCTATGGAGCGTATCAATGAGAAGGTAGGTCGCAAGATGGTGGTTGGCGCTCATTCTCCTTCCTTTGGCTTCGAGAAGCATGAGGAGGAATGTGAAGAGTTGGTGCGCATCGTGAATGAGAGTGGAGCGAATGTGCTGTTAGTGGGCGTTGGTGCGCCTAAGCAGGAAAAGTGGATTATGAAGTATCGAGACAAGATGCCTGAGGTAAAGGTGTTTATGGCTCTCGGTGCTACCATCGATTTTGAGGCTGGTACTCTGAAACGTGCGCCTAAGATTTGGCAGAAGATTGGTATGGAGTGGTTGTATCGCTGTATGAAGGAGCCAAAGCGCCTCTTCAAGCGTTACTTTGTGGATGATATGCAGTTCTTCTATTACTTTGCCAAGCAACTTTTGGGGATATACAAGAATCCTTTCCGTATGAAGTAACTCTTTGGCTGGTTACTTCCTGCGGTAGAGGCTATATAGCAACGCTATCGGAAGGAGGATGATAGCGGCTATGTAGGATAATATGAGGCGTATCACTTGTTTCATGCTTGCAAAAGTATAACAATGAAAGCACAACAAAGAATATTTTTTGATTTTTTACGATTCTGCATAGGAGCGACGACTGAGGGGATTCCTGAGTCTGTGAAGGATGCTGATTGGGGTGTATTGTATGGTATTGCCAAAAAACAGGCATTGATAGGGGTACTGTTTCATGGAATTCAACAGTTGCCAAAAGAATTGGCTCCTGATGGAGACTTGCTGATGACATGGATGGGAATGGCGCAGAGGATTAAGCAGCAGAATATGTGTTTGTTTATTGATTCGGCAAAGGTTTGCAAAAACTTCAAGGATGCAGGATTCCGAAATTGTATCCTGAAAGGGCAAGGTAATGCGCTACTCTATCCCAATCCTTATATGCGCACACCAGGAGATATAGATATTTACCTCAATGGTGGCAGAAAACGTATAATGGAGTATGTTGACAAGGTTTGTCCGAATCAAGTGATGCGCTATCATCATGTGGATTTTCCAGTGATGAAGACTCCGATAGAGGTGCATTTCACACCTTCGTATATGTTTTGCCCTTGTCATAATCGCAGGATGCAGAAGTGGTTTGGCAAGGTGATGGACTTGCAATGCTCGAATGTGGTAACATTGCCTGATGGATATGGGGAGATTACCGTACCTACCCTTTCTTTCAATGTTGTTTATATTCTTTCGCATCTGTATAGGCATGTATTTACGGAGGGAATCGGGTTGAGACAACTTCTCGATTATTATTTTGTTGTTGTGAAGTGGCACACGGATCTCACTGATCTCACTGATTTAGATTCAAAGGATTTGGCTGCGTTGCAGCGGGATTTGAAATGGTTGGGATTTTGGAAGTTTGCAGGTGCTGTGATGTATGTGCTGCATGAGGTGTTTGGATTGGAAGAGGAGAAAATGATTGCTCCGATTAATGAGAAGGAAGGTGCATTCCTTCTTGATGAGATTATGCGAGGTGGTAACTTCGGACAGTATGATGACAGGCTTGGGGACAAGACAGGCGAAGGGAAAGTACATCGGTATTTCCGAATGACGCTAAGGAATATGAGATTCGTGAAGCATTACCCCATTGAGGCAATTTGTGAGCCACTGTTTAGAACATGGTTTTTCTTTTGGAAGATGTGGAATGTATGTTAGTATAGACGATATTGTTTTTTGTAGCAAACGCTTTTTAGTATGGAACTTATTGTTCGTTTTTAATATATCAAGAATATGAAATTAAATATATTTTTCTCTTGGCAGACACAAACGAATGACCAAGGATTCAACAATAAAAAATTTCTCATAGAATGTATCAATACCGTTTGTAAAGAGATACAAAATAAGGGAGAGTTGAAGAATGTTTTCTTTGAGTTACATGAAGGATTAACAGGAGAATCTGGTACGCCATCTGTTTCTGATAAAATGATGGAACAGATTGATAATTGTGATATTTTTATTGGGGATATGACAATTACCCAGCCTAACAATTTGTTCTTGAAGTTTGGCAAAATACTTCATGTCTTAAAAGGTTTACGAAGAGAACCAAACTCAAATGTTTATGGTGAGTTTCATCGGGCTTTGGGTAAGTCTGCAGAATTTGAAAAACAGATAATTCTTGTAATGAATGACGTGAATGGAAAACCTACAGTAGACGCAAACTTGATTCCTTTTGATTCAAGAGAACGCCGTTTCCCTATAGTTTTTCATCTAAAACATGATAAAGACAAGGAAAAGGCTAAGAAGAAATTTGTATCAATCTTAAAAGACGCTCTGCAAAAATCGGCTTTAGCAGCCTTGAAGAATATTAGACAGAAATTTAGTCCTTTTATTGGCTGGCAGGAGCAATGCAAGAATCCTAAACTATCTGGCAATTTTATTTGGACAGACAAACTTGGCAATTATAAAAGTCAAATAATGTATACAAAAGGAGTTGTACGTTTATTAGGATTGTCAGGCTTGGGTAAGACTAAGTTTATTTTTGAATGTTTCAGAGATTCAGAATCAAAATCTCAATACTTGTATTGTGATTGTCAGAAAGCTGAATCAACCAAGATAAAAGAGAAGTTATCTTACTTTTTTAAAGATTGTAAAGAGGCTATTTTGATATTAGATAATTGCAATAAAACCTTGCTATCTGAAACTATTGATTTAAAGTCTGAAATTCAAAATGCGACAAATACTATCATTGCAATCTACAATGAACCAGAAGAAAGACAAATGCAAGATATAAAGTATGTCATACTTGACCACCATGAGGAAGAAATCGTAGAGCAATTAGTTGCCCAACGCATAGGAACGTTTGGTGAACCTATAAAAAAGAGAATAGAGGAATTTGCATCAGGAATACCGATGATGGCAATACTGCTTATAAATTCTTTGAAAAATGGGCATGACTTAGGTGATTTGGGTGACCAAGCTTTGATGACAAAATTGTTGGGGATGGATGAAAATGACAATCAAAGAGTCATGATGCAAACATTGGCTTTATTTAAGTTTGTTGGATGGAGAGCAGAAAGAAGGTCAGAATTGGAATGCGTTGCAAAAAGTAAAAGCATCACTTCTATCAATGTAAATGATGAAGAAGTACTTATGAATGCTTTTGATGGACTTATTCAGAAATGTTTGAATCGGGGAATAATGGAAGAATGTGGAAGAACCGTGGGGATAAGACCTACCCCATTGGCATTATATCTCATTACAGAATGGATAGAAAAGTGTTCGCCAGAACGATTGGTAAAGGTTATAGATGTCATCCAAAAGTCAAAAGATGCAGAAGAGTTATCACATGCTTTTCATCAACAGTTCAAGTACATGGGATTTTGTGATAAGGCTTGTGAGATGCTCAATCAATTGCTTGGAGAGAATAGCCCTTTTGGAAACGTGGAAGTGCTTAACACAGAATTGGGTTCACGGCTCTTCCGAACGTTTGTAGAAGTGAACCCTATTGTGGTTGCGGAATTCTTGTGTAGAGTTCTCTCACCTTTATCTATAGATAGTCTCAAAGGTATTGATGCAGGACGTAGGAATTTGGTTTGGGCAGTAGAAAAGTTATGCTTTGACCCACGTACTTTTAACAAAGGTGCTTTCTTGATGATGAGATTAGGAATAGCTGAAAATGAAGAATGGTCAAACAATGCAACTTCCGAGTTTTGTTCTTTGTTTCCAGTCTATTTACCAGAAACAAGTGCAAATCTTGATTTAAGGTTGGATTTTTTGAAAACGCACATTCTGCAAGAATCAAACAAAGACATTGTACTGTCTGCTATAGAACGAGCATTGTCAACCAGAAATTTCTTCCGTTTTTCTGGCGCGGAAAAACAAGGAGCAAAAGAATTGCAGTGTTATCAGCCAACAAATATTAATGAAATAAAAACATATTTGAAGGGATGTTCTGATTTGGTCTATCATGAAATTAAGACAGATTCATCTTGGAGAAGAGAGGCTATTAAGATTTTTGAACATACAGTTGGTGTGTTGTGTGATTTTGGTATGGCATCATTGATATTACCTTATATTCTGAAAACTGCGGAACTTCTTGGTTATGACTGGGACGAAATGCAGAGAATATTGTCTTTGTTTAAAGGTCGGTTATTTCCAAGATTGAATGAGACATGCCAATCTATGTATGAAGATATAATCGGGAAATTAACGAAATCAGATGTAGTCTCACGTTTTGCAAGAATAGAACAAGAGAGCTTTAATGCACCATTAAACGTTCCGTTCGAAGATAAATTGAAGAAACAAGAAGCCGAGTTCAAGAAAATAGCGGAAGAAATTGTTCGTGACCATTTATATTCTCCAAATTTGTTGAAGCGTCTCATGCTGGCTAAAACAAATTTGACAATCCCATTTGGTATGACCTTAGCGAAAGAGATGATCATTGACCAGGCTATTGACTTTATCATAGATGGTGTCAAAATACTTAATGAGGAGCCAAATGCGACATCAGCCTTTTTTATTGATTTTGTCGCAGCAATAAATAAGGATATTTTTGAAAGCGTTTTAGACGTATTGAAGACGTTGGACGACAAAAGAATATTGTTTGGAATCATGGGAAAAAGAACTATTTTACCTCAAGATGAATGTTTTGGTTATCTTTTGAATCTTGTTCAAAGTGGTGAGGTTGATACAGATGTTTTTGTCGTATATTGGCAGCATCTACAGTTTGCTGCTATGAATGAAAATAATATTGTTCGTATATTCAGAGAAATTGAAGCTTGTCCCAAAGGACTTCTTTGTGTATTCAGAATGGTAGCGATGTTTACATTTGGTAAGGAAATGACCAACTACCCTAAGATGACCAAATATTTGCAAGTGCTTATGATGCGCTTTAGATTTGTCTCTGAAACAATGATAAACAATGATGATTACATCAGAGTCGCAAAACAAATGCTATTTGAAGGTAAAGAAGAGGCTTTTGCAGTAGGTATTCATCAAGAAATACTGAAATATTTATCAAAAACAGACACCATTGAAAATTTTGATTATGAGTTGAGAGAACTGTATGATATTCTGATAGATAAATATTATGTTGCAATTTGGAAAGACTTGTCTGCAGCCTTGGTGAATGATGAGAATGGGAGTGTCTTGTATTATCGACTAAAGGATTTGTTGGGAGTTTCGGTTATGAATGAAAATCCTGTTTTGTTTGCTAAGAATCATTCAACAGACTTTATGAATTTGTGTGATTCGTATCCAAACATTGCTCCTCAGCGATTTGTTGAATTGATGCCAATACCGCAGAATGCCAAGCAATTTCCTGCTTTACTTTTGGAGATATTGGAAAAGTATGGTGGACATGATGAAGTATTAATGGCATTAGGTAACAACATCGGAACTTTTGCTGTATCAGGCTCTGCTATACCGATGTTTGAAAATCAGATATCTCTCCTTTCCACATTGAAGAATCATTCTATAAGCAAGGTTAGTGGATGGGCAGAAAAAGAGATTGGGTATCTTAAAAAGAATATCGCCCATGATAGTATGATAGAAAATGAACTTTGGGCAAAATATAAATAAAAGGTAGTTTCTATGGAGCAAAATGAGGATGTTCTGAAGCCATATTATAAAACTATTAGAGCTTTGCTACAAGCTCGTCATGAAAAGGACATACTCCGTATTTTCCGGGACGAGAATATGGAGGGTGTCTGGTATAATCATGATAATTGGAATGGGGGCATCGATTTTTATCAGTTACAAATAAATGTTAGTCCCTTTATATATGACAATATTAATCAAGATGATGTAAGGACGAAATTACTGGATTTGTTTAAGCAGGTTATACCCATTGAAAATATTGTTGTTGATGGTATAAATATTATTCCTGATGTTTCTGTTGGATTTGAGGCAGAAGACAATGCCACTTATTCCAATGACTTGAAGATATTCGTAGCATACGTTGATAATCCCTATATATATGATAAGGATGTGGCAGTACAGGAATTCCCTTGCTTAGTTTTATTGGCTAATGATTGGGACGATTACGATATGGTTGCATCCTTTGGACTTAGCTACTATGATAGTCAAGGTATAAGGCATTTTATCGGTAAGGTCAAGATTGTTGGTGATGTTCCTGCAAATAAATATGGACGCCGTTATGTGTATAAGAGCATAGAGAGTGGTCGATTTGAGGTTGGGGCGGGGAAATGTTCTTTGGGACAGACTATGGATTATTATCATCAGATAAAAAACATTTTTGGTGACAAATACCTTGACGTGCTTTATGCATTAAGGGATTGTTCTGTTTTTCCTAGATTCTCGAAAGATTTTGAAACAAATACTTGGCTGTATAAAAAATGCCTTTTAAGAAAAGATGAAGCCGAAAGAACCAAGAGAGAGGCTCCTTATATGTTAAATGGCATAGACTTGAATGATAAATACTCTTTTGGTTATCTTTTCAAACCAAGTTATGCAGACGAGCGCATAAAGCTACATTTTGATTTCAGCAATAACGGTATATTGCCGAATCGCCTCTATGCTATTATTGGCAAGAACGGTGTTGGTAAAACGCAGTTTATATCCACATTACCAATGTGTATATACAAAAAAGAACGTTCATGTTTTGAACCACATATACCTCTGTTCAGCAAGGTGATTGCTGTGTCAAACTGTCCTTTCGATCATTTTGAGATACCTCATGAAACGGTGGAATTCCAATATGTGTATTGCGGTATGTCTGTGATGCGTAATGGTGTAAAGACAATCCTTTCGGATGATGACATCAAAGATAAACTTCATGAGAATCTGAAAGAGATAAAGAGGTGTGATAGACTTGAACATTTGCGAATCATCTTAAAGCCTTTGTTTTCTGAAAATGAGTTAGACGAGATTGTTGAATGTGATAGTTTCGCAAAAGAAGAATTTTGGTTGGCTGCTGTTGATGAAAAATACGAGAAGTTTAGTTCTGGACAGAATACTTTCTTGTATTTATTTAGCAGTGTCATAGCCAATATCAGGTATGATTCGTTACTGTTGTTTGATGAGCCAGAAACTCATTTGCATCCGAATGCAATCACCTTATTAATGACTTCTATCAATCTACTCTTAGAAAAATACGAATCTTATGGAATTATCGTAACTCATTCTCCATTGATTATAAAAGAACTGTTTGCAAGGAATGTATATATCATGCGTCGTATAGGCAATATCCCTTCAGTAAAACGTATAGGTATGGAATCGTTTGGAGAAAATCTTACCAATATTACGGAGGAAGTCTTTGACAACAAAGAGATTACTCCTTATTACTATATTGTGTTGAAAAGGCTTGTTGATGACGGCATGAGTTATGAGGATATTATCAGACATATACAATCTGAAAATATTCCAGTAAGTTTAAATCTGACAATCTTGTTAGAATCACTTGTTGAAAGTCGTAAAAATGAAAAAGATTAATCATTATCAAGGAGATACTTTGGATTTTCACAAGGATGTTGTGAACAGTAAAAGGAATACAGCCGATGATAAGAATAAAAAAAATCGTTTGGCTGCACTTTTACCGACATCTCGTAAAGCTTTTGTTGATTATGATGATAAATTTACAAGGAACTCTTTGAAAGGTTTGAAAATTATAAGCCTTACTAAACAGGAAAAAGAAGACTTTATTGGATTATATAATTTCCAATCTCCAATTTTTACTCATTTGTTTAATCAATTAACAACGAGTGAAGATGGTATTGACAATTCCTTGTGTCCCTATTGTACAATAGGTGAAGCAAGTAGCTTGGATCATATTGTTCCAAAAACTGTTATGCCTGTGTTTTCTGATAACCCAAAGAACTTGATACCGTGTTGTTCTAACTGTAATAGTAAGAAAAGCAACACTTGGCTTGCGGATGGCAATTGGGATTATATCAACTTGTATCTTGATGATATTCCTACAGAACAATATCTTTTCGTTGAATTGTCAATTGAGAATAACACCATTAGAGTTAAATTCTATTTGGATGATAGCAACAGTATAGACAAGGATTTATATTTGAAAATTTCTAATCATTATAAGAAGTTGGATTTATGCAGAAGATTTGAACAATATAGTTTTCATGAGATTTCGGAAACTGCTATTTTGATAAAGCAATTTTCTAAACTTTTGGGTAATGACAAATGTAAAGAAATCATTTTAGCAACTTCCATAGAATTGCAAAATAGATTTGGTTCAAACTACTGGAAGGCAATTTTAAGGAAAGAATGTTGTATGAATGATTCTATTTTTCAACTATTAAAAAATAAATAATGGAAAGCAGCAACCAGTATAAACGTTATCGGTGGTATCTCCAGTTTGACGAGATAACTTGGCGAGCGACATACGGCGATGAGTGTCCTCCGTTCGTTAATGAGGAGAACAAGGAGGCATGGAGAAGATACTTGAATCAAGTCATCAAGAAACATCTGAAAGAGGAGGCGATGAAGACTCCTGAGTTTGAAGAGATAGAACTTAGAATCAGAGAGGAGAAACTTTTGCGTATCCAATGGGATGAGAAACAAAAGAGGATGCGTGAGGTGGAGCAGTACCGCAGACAGATGGAGCGACCGAAGATTGACTTCGTGCCTCGTGGCTTGACCGTGAATTATGAGGAGGAGTATGGAAAGTATTTCATGCAGGAAGTGACATTCAAGCCAAAGGACAATGAGGACTTTATGCATCAGTTGCGCCTGTTGGAGCGTTGGCACAAGAAATCCATACCGCAGATATTAGCTAAGAATCGTCCTGATGCGGCTTTTGCCATTGCAAAGGGATTGTGTGAACATCTTCCATTGCTGATTAACCGTGATGACATAGCGGAACTGATAGGTGAATATAAGTCGAGAATCGGTAAGTTGGTGTTGGCAAGTTACACAGCATTGGTGGAGACGGTGAAGGTTTGGAACAATGAGACAATACGCCAAGAGGTTTGTAGGTTTATCTTGTTGCATTCAAAGGAATACAGAAACTTCCGTGGCTTGGAAAAGAAATTGCTCGCCTTGGTTCCTGCGGCTCCTTTCAATGGTGAAACAGTGGCTGTAGAGCGAGAAATGAATGAGGAGGAAGAGCGTGAGGCAAGACACATAGCTCTTCAAAAAGAGCGAGAGGAAAAGGAACGAATGGAAGCAGAGAAAGAGGCACGGTCTGTCATTCCATTGAATGAGGATTATGAGAGTCGTATCTTCAACAGTAGAAATATTGGTTGGGATTGTGATTTGATATGGCAGTTGATGCTTGAAGAGAATAGAAAGATTGAGCGGTTGATTGCCAAGGGTCAGTATATGGATGCTGCATTGATGTTTATGCAAATGACGAAATCCATGTGTAGGCATTTTGTCATGGATGAGCATTATAACTATTTTGATGACATGTATAGTCCTGAGTATGCTGTCAATGATATGCTGAGAGTTTTTCATGGGCTTGCTGCAGATGGCAGATTGCCAGAAGACGTGAAGGAGTATCTTCACAAAGCATGGAAGGAAATAGAAGATACGGAATGCTATAAGGATTATGGTATGCCGAGAAAGGATTTTGAATCTATCGTATGAAAGAAATCAGGCTTTTTGATTATCAACAAGAGATGTTGGAGAACATCACTGAGGTGTTTTCCGCTGCAGTCTTTGACTCTGTTCTCTATAATGAGAAGAGAAAAAGGGTGAATGTGGGGAGTTCGGTGATGGTGCAGATGCCTACGGGGACTGGTAAGACCTACGTGATGGCGGCTGTGGTGAGATGGTTCTTGGAGACTTATTCCAAGGGAGAGGTATGGCTGATTGCGCATCGTAAGGAACTGGTGGAGCAGATGGAACGGACGCTCGACCGCTTTGCTTTGGATTATGGTGAGAAGGATGATGAACTGACGGCAAAGGTGAGGATAAGGGTGTTGTCCATCCAATGGCTCACAAGAAACATTGGGGACTTGGAAAAGAATGGTTTTAGGCCGGGTCTGATTATCGTGGATGAAGCCCACCACTCCCTTGCCACTTCTTATCAGGATGTGTTTATCCGAAACCACAAAGCCTTGAAGATTGGCATGACGGCAACGCCTTGTCGCATGAAGCAAGCATCATTTGGCACGTTGTTCAGCCGTTTGATTACTTCGCCTTCCACAAGGGATTTTATTATGCGTGGGTATTTGGCTTCTTATAACTATGTGGTTATCGGGATGAAATCTACTGACCAGCAGATTATCAATCAATTGAAAGGACGTGGCAGTGACGGTGATTATTCCATTAAGGAAATGGATGAGAAACTGAATATTCCGCCTGCTATTCGGCGACTCTATAATAGTGTGATGAAGTATGCTGCTGGCAAGAAAGGTATCGTATATGCCATCGACATCGACCATGCCAAGGCGATAGCAGAGTGTTACAACGCGCTTGGCATCAAGGCGATGGCGTTGGACAGTAAGACGGCTGCCAAGACCCGAAAGAAAGCGGTGGAGGCATTTAGGAAAGGAGAGTTGGACTGCTTGGTGAACGTGAACCTCTTTGACGAGGGGTTTGACTGTCCTGACGTGGAGTATATCCAGATGGCTCGACCAACACTGTCGCTTGCCAAATATCTCCAGATGGTGGAGCGTGGACTGCGCATCAATAAGAAAGACCCGAAGAAGGTGTGCATGATTATTGATAATGTGGGTAACTATCGGAAGTTTGGATTGCCTGACAGGTATCGTGATTGGGATGCCATGTTTGAGGGTGATATGCCTGGCAAGGGTGCGGTGCCGTCATACGTGAAGAAAGTCAATTGTATCATTGCCGTGGATGATGAGATGGTGATGGTGAAAGAGGCTGAGACTGGCAGGAAGAAGATGACGGCTGAGGAGTTGAGGACGTTCAAGGAGAACATCGTGCCGTTTGAGGTTAAGGGTGAATGGAGAATGGGACTGAAATCGGGCGATGAAATCGTGTTGCCGCCTATCTATTCTTACATTTCCGATTTCAAAGGTATCTATGCGGTCTTTCATCCTGCCAATAATCATATGGTGTCGGGAATTATCGACAAATATGGGTATGTGATTGTTCCTGCAGAATACAGGGGATTCCATTTCATTAATAGGTATTCTGTATTGGGTATCAAGGATAATGGAAGTACGGAAAGGATTATGCTGTAAATCATGATGGAGCTGTTTGATTATCAAAAAGAAATGGTGGAACGGATTGGGAAGGCTTTAGGAAAGCTCCAATCCGTCATGGTTCAAATGCCGACGGGAACGGGGAAAACGTATCTGCTTGCAGCAGTAGTGAAGAGTGAAGAACGAAGAGTGAAGAATCCATGTGTGTGGGTTGTTGCTCATCGAAGAGAACTCGTTGTGCAAATAGAAGAAACACTTGCAAGGTTTGATTTGCCAACATCGACAGATGATGATACTGCTTTTATTAAAGTGATGTCGATACAGTGGTTGACGTTGCATTATCGGGAGATGAGGGAGGTACCTTCGCTGATTGTGATTGATGAGGCGCATCATGCGGTGGCGAAGACGTATGCGGAGGTGATGAGGGCATTTCCGAAGGCGAAGAAGTTGGGACTGACGGCTACGCCTTATCGACTGAAAGGTGAGGGATTTGCTGACTTGTTTGATACGTTGCTCACGTCTTGGAGTATGGATCGGTTTATTGCCAAGGGGCGGTTGAGCCTGTATGACTACTACTCTATCAAGCCGGATGGACTGGACCAGAGGTTGATTGATTCGCTGAAGAAGCGTGGGGCTGATGGGGACTACCAGCAGAAGGAACTGAATGAGGTGATGGATGTGAGGCCTTCGCTTGAAAGGCTTTGTATGACGGTGAAGAGGTATGTGGCGAGGAAGAAAGGCATTGTGTATGCCTTTAGTATTGAGCATGCGGAGCATATTGCGGAGTTTTATCGTAGCAATGATATAAACGCTGTAGCGATTAGTAGCAAGACACCATCGAATGAAAGAAAGAGTTTGGTGGAGCAATTCAAAAAAGGAAAAATCCGAGTCTTGGTGAGCGTGGATTTGTTTTCGGAGGGATTTGACTGTCCTGATGTGCAGTTTATTCAGTTGGCGAGACCTACGTTGTCGCTGTCGAAGTACTTGCAGATGGTGGGACGTGGGTTGCGTGTGGCTAAGAGGAAGAGCTATTGCGTGATACTGGATAATGTGGGACTGTATCGGCGGTTCGGGATGCCTTCAGCTGATAGGGACTGGCAGCAGATGTTTGAAGGGAGGTCGCAGCTTGCGGATTCGTTGCAGGAGATTTGCATGAGGATTAACAATAGCTTCTGTCATTGGGGCAGCGTGGTGAGCGAGAATGAGGAGATGATGAAGATTCTTGGGCATGACAGGCAGAAGAAGATGATTGAGGACAACGAGAATGATGAGATTGTAGAGGATAAGGACGGATGGATTGACAGGCGGAGCGGACTGAGGTTTGCAAAGCGTCCACAGACGGTGAGACTGTTGGGTGTGGAGTTCTGTACGGAGGACGGTATGAGGTTCTATCCTCGAATCCGCTCCAAGTTTATTGACGACAAGGCTTACATCAACTTGAAATCATTGGAGTTGCAAGTGGGCAGAGGCATTAATTGGAAAAGGAAATATATCTCGATGGATGAACCAGACAAGGTGTATCAGTTGAAGGACAAGGCTGGTAGTGTGAGGTTATATGTGGATGATGAGGAAAATTGCTATGCCCAAGGAAATCCCGACATGGAATTGACTCCCATCGAGACACAGGTGGAGATGAATGATTATTGCCAGAAATACAGCAGGAAGGAGAAAAAGGCTGCGGAGAAGCATCAGAAGATTTATAAGCATGGACTTTTCTATCCTATTCATAATAGCAAGGTTTGGGAGCGTAATGAGGTGCAGAAAGGAGTTGACGAGATATGGTATGTACCTAAGGACGTGTTTGGCGAGAGTTATTGGGTGGATGGCATTTCAGGGTTGAAGCATTATGCCAAGCCTGTGGCGGAGCAGCGAGGATTTGTGAGATTGCTGAGAGAGAGCGACTGGTATTATGTTCGGAATATCCCGGATTTGCGAGATACCGTATTGAGAAATTGGCAGATTGTGGCTGATGACAACATTTGTGTCATTAACAGTGAGTTTCTATTTTTGAAGCAGGAACCACGGTTATGGTTCAAGATTTTAAAGAAGACGGATGACTTTTCTTATTTTGTGGTGAGAGAGTATAAGAATTTCTCTGGCTATGCTATTGATTCAGACATATACATCACGCAAGACAGTAGAAATGGGTTGAGATTGGAAAGTAATGGAGTGCCATACGTTCCCTATTTTCAAACGGTGTCGAGAGCTGAATTGCGAAAATATAATTTGTGATGAAGAAAATCAAGCTTTATGACTACCAGCAGAAGATGCTGGAGGACATTATCAACGTGCTGACCACTGCAGTTTCCGGTACATTCTACAATGAGAATGGTAAGAAGGAGAAGGTGGGCAGTTCGGTGATGGTGCAGATGCCGACAGGTACGGGAAAGACCTATGTGATGGCGGCTGTGGTGAAATGGTTCCTTGATAACCATGACACGGGCGAAGTGTGGATTGTAGCGCACCGCCGTGAACTGGTGGAGCAAATGCAGCAGACGCTGGACAGATTCTGTCTGGACTATGGGGAGAAGGAAATGGAGCTGAAAGCGAAAGTAAGGATAAGGGTGCTGTCCATTCAATGGTTGAACAGACATATCGACGAACTGGAAGGGGCTGGGTGTACGCCAGGACTCATCGTAGTGGATGAGGCGCATCACGCCATAGCAACCTCCTATCAAGACCTGTTTGGCAGGAACAGAAAGGCTCTGAAACTCGGTATGACGGCAACTCCATGCCGTATGAACAAGAAATCCTTCAGCAAACTGTTCGAGATATTGCTGAAATCGCCCTGTACCAACGACTTTATCCTGCGTGGTTATCTGTCACCTTACGACTACGTGGTTATCGGCAAGTACTCCAACGATCAGTTGACGGTGAACCAGCTGAAGGGACGAGGAAGCGATGGCGATTATGCCATCAAGGAGATGGACGAGAAACTGAATATTCCGCAGACTATTCAAAGGCTTTATGACAGCGTAAAGAAATATGCTGACGGCAAGAAAGGTATCGTATATGCCATAGATATTGTGCATGCCCAGGCGATAGCCGCCTGCTACAATGCCCTTGGAATGAAAAGTGTGGCACTGGACAGTAAGACTCCTGCCAAGAAACGCAAGGAGATGGTGGAGGCTTTCAGACGCAGCGAGATAGACTGTCTGGTGAACGTGAACCTCTTCGACGAGGGTTTTGACTGTCCTGACGTGGAGTTTATCCAGATGGCCCGTCCTACGCTGTCGCTAGCCAAGTATCTGCAGATGGTGGGGCGCGGGTTGCGCATCAACAAGGAGAACAAGGATAAGGTGTGCATGATTATCGACAACGTAGGTAACTACCGCAAGTTCGGCTTGCCCGACAAGCCTCGTAACTGGGAGAGTATGTTTGCTGGGTTGAGGGCTGGCAAGGGTATCATTCCAACCTATGTGAAGAAGATGCAGAACATCATTGCCGTGAATGATGAGATGATAACGGTGAAGAAGGCGAATACGGCAAGGAAAAAGATGACAGCCAGACAACTGAAGGAATATCTGAAGAATGTAGAGCCTTTCCAGCAGGATGGCAGATGGGGACTGAGGGTGATGAACGACATCATTGTGAACCCCATTTATTCGTATATCTCTGACTTCCGAGGTGATTATGCAGAATGCAGAATAGGCATACAGAAATGTTTGTATGGACTATTGGACAGGAGGGGTAATATCATCCTGCCTCCGGAATATAAATACATATACAGGTGGAACGAACATGCGGTTGAAGTACAAGGTAATGATGGTTACAGCAGGACCATAGAATTGTAACGGCTAAGAAAATATAAAGATGGAACGCAAGAAACAGACTGGACATATCTGCCGATGGATGGCATGCGGTATCATGGCAGCCATTCTCATCATAGGATGTACCATTATGATCGGCCTATCAGAATGGCACGACAGGAAAGAGATAGAATGCAGGAACACAGAACTGCATGAGTGGCGCAAGGCTATGCATGATTTGAACATGCATATCGCTGAGATGTCGTTGCTTGGTGAGACGGTAGCAGACTGGGACGCCACTGACGTAGAAGACTATCATCAACTTCGGATGGAAGTGGACTGTATGTTGTTGAACATGGGGAAGATGAGCCGTCAGATAGAAACTGAGGACCTCCGCCAGCTGTTTGTTGAGAAGGAAAGACTGTTGTTGCAAATCAGGAATGCCGTACAGAAACGTAATGATATTCATGAGGAACTGACGACGGAAGTGCCCAAGATTGTTGCGAAAAGCAAGAAGGAGCAGCAAGTACAGTCCTCCATTCCCCGTCCTGCGGTTCAAAAGAAAAAACAGGGATTTTGGGCACGACTGTTCGGAAAAGAAGAGAAGGCTGCCGTTGATACCATGAAGCGTCCACAGCCCACCGCTACGACCCAAATGCTGTCTGTGCTCAATCAGAAGATTGTCGTCAGGCATCAGCAACAGAGCCGTAAGGTCAATGGGCATCTGGACAGTCTGGGCATCCGAAATGAAGCCATCAACCATCATCTGCAGAAAATGATTGCCGTTGTTGACGAGCATGTCAACAAGGGAATCGTGGAAAGAGAGCAGCAGATAGCCACACTGGAAGGTAACTATACCTATTATTATATAGGTATGCTCTCCCTATTGATTCTGGTATTATTCTGTATGTTCCTGCAGGTTATCAGAAACAAGAAAAGAACCGATCAGCTCATCGGAAAACTGAATACCAAAAACCAGCAGAACATAGAACTTCTCACCCAGCGCCGCCAGACCATACAGGCTATCACCCATGAGCTGCGAATCCCGTTGGCAACCCTCAAACACCATCTGGGTGTCATGAAGAAAGAATCTGCTGATGAAATAGATATCTCTTTGGAAGCCGTAGCAGGTATGGAGCAGATGCTCAATGATTTGTTGGACTATTTCCGACTGGACAACGGGAAGGAGACCATAATAGCCAAACCCTTTACCGTTAAAGGGCTTGGAACAAGGCTGGCATCGGAATTTGCAGGACTGGCGGACAAGAAGGGACTGGTGCTGATCGTGGAGAGTTCGTCGGATGACATCGTGCTGGGCGACAAGGAAAAGATACAAAGAATCGTAAGAAACCTGTTGTCCAATGCCCTAAAGTTTACGGATGCCGGTTCTGTGACCCTTCGTCTGAGTTATGAGGGCGGCATGCTGTTTATCTCCGTGCATGATACCGGAACCGGAATGGACGAAGAGGAACAGCAGCAAATCTTTGATGCCTTCAGGCAGCTGAGCAATGCGGCAACGAAAGACGGATTCGGCTTGGGACTGTCTATCGTGAAAAATCTGGTGGGTATGATGAATGGTAAAATCGAACTGTCGAGCAAGAAGAATGTCGGCAGTACCATCACTGTGGAAATCCCATTGCCACTGGTGCATGAGAAAGATATTGAAAGAGGGAATGAGATTATCGGGGACAACAGAGCGGAAGTGGTCGTCATAGACGATAATGAACTGATACTCCATCGGATGCAGGGCATCTTTGCGGAAAACGGAATCAGATGCGATACCAGTATGAGTATGGATGAATTACTGGCAAAGATGCGCGAGAAGGACTATGACATCCTGTTTACAGACCTGAAGATGCAGGGCGCAAACGGATATGATGTGCTTAAAATCCTGCGAATGTCGAACATCGGTAATTCCCAGACGATACCCGTTGTTGCCGTGACGGGATCAGCAGGTATCACAGAGGACTATCTGACCGGGAAGGGCTTTTCGGGATGTCTATCCAAGCCCTTCTCACCGAACGAATTGATGTCGGTAGCCAACCGATTCATCCAGAAGGAGGTGAACGGGAAAGGGAACATAGACCTGATACCCCTATATGAATTTGGTGAGAAGCAAAGAACGTTGTGGCTTTTTGAGGAAGAGACGGAGGAGAACATCCACCGTATCGACAAGGCCTGGGAGAAAGGCGACCGCCATGAGCTGAAAGAAATATTGCATAGCATGAGAGGTACCTGGGAACTGATCGGATGTGGTGAAAAGCTGAACCGCGTATTTTCTTCCGTGAAGAATACCACTACTGACAAGGAAATAGCCCAGGGAATCTGTGAAATCAAACGGCAGTGCGAAGACATCATCCATGCTATTCATGAAGAACAGGAAGGAGGAATGAAATGACGAAGCGGATCATAGTGATAGAAGACAGTATGACCTTCTGTGAACGCATCTGTAACATGCTGAAGCGTCAAGGTTGGGAGACTTCCAAAGCCTACAACATGCGCAAGGGCATGGAACTGGTGCGGGAGGCGGATGAGTTTACCATCGTACTCTCTGACCTACGGTTGCCCGATGGTGATGGTATCCAGCTGTTGGAATGGATGCGGGAGAATGGTTATGAGAACCAGTTTGTCATCATGACGGACTATGAGAGTTATTCCTCAGCCGTGGCAGCCATCAAGAAGGGCGCAGCTAATTATTTCCCGAAGAGTGAGATGCAGGGAGAGCTGTTTGAATTCCTGAATGCCCTGTGGAAGGGGAATGAACATATCGCCAAGAGTCGTGAGAAGATCTTTGCCCGGACCAGTGAGGCCTTCACGAAGGTGATAGAACTGGTGAATATGTTTGCTCCCATCCAGATAACCGTGATGATCCTGGGAGAGAGCGGAACGGGGAAAGAGCATATCGCCCGGATGATACATGAGAAAAGCAAGAGAGCCAACAAGCCATTCGTCACCTTGGATTGCGGCACCCTGAATGAACAGCTTGCCGCCTCTACTCTTCTGGGCCATGAGAAGGGTGCTTTTACCGGGGCCGACAATGCCCGTGTGGGCGTGTTTGAGGAAGCGAAGGGAGGAACCCTGTTTCTGGACGAGATAGGCAACCTATCTCTGGAAGTGCAGAAGATGCTGCTGCGAGTGGTGCAGGAACAGCGATTCAGACGAGTTGGCGGAACAAAGGACATCGAGGCCGATGTGCGTTTGGTGCTGGCTACGAATGAAGATTTGGGCAAGGCAGTGAACAACGATACCTTCAAGCATGACCTGCTGCAACGACTCTGCGAGACCATCATTGAGTTGCCGCCATTGCGAGAGGCGGTAGAGGATGTCAGACCATTGGCAGAATTCTTTCTGAGGAGATACAAACTGCGGTTCGGAAAAGAGATAGATGGTTTCAGTACCGGAGCCATCAAGGCTTTGGAAACCTATACCTGGCCAGGTAATGTGAGAGAACTGAAACGGGTCATCAAGAATGCCGTGGTCATGGCGAAAGAGAGGATGATCACGGAAGAGAACCTGAAGTTTGATTCTTTTTCGGGAACGACATCGGGGACAACGGCGCTGCGAGATACGGATTCGGAACGGGAACGGATCATTGGAGCCTTGAAACTCGCCAAGGGAAATCATACCAAAGCCGCAGAGATACTGAAGATTGGACGGACGACATTGTACAATCTGAAGGAGAAGTATGGTATAGAATAGGCTTTTGTTGAAGGCAAAAGTGTAGAATGGGGTGTTCAAAACGTGAACAGGTGTTCAGGTTTTGAACACTTTTTGTTTTTGTACTGCTCGACTGTGGTTGTTGTTGCTGTGTTGATAATCAGGAAGTTATACTCTGTTTTGGCGCTGCCTGGCGTCTGTTGGCATTGCTTTTGGACTTCTAGGGGTTGTGTGTACACCGCCCAATAGAAGTTTAACATTCAAAACAGAAAGACTTATGAGCTATAATATATTGACAGAGACTGCCTTCTTTAAGGTTATCAACAATCTTGGCGGCAAGATGGAGATGGAGCAGATCCAGGAGGAGTATCACCAGTTTGTAACTCAGGTTATAGACCTGTGCCACCGTACGTCAGAGAGCAAGGAGGCTCTGCATGCCCTGGTGTTTGCAGAGACAGAGTTGCAATATCATCCACTGTTACATCCAGATACAGGATGTGCTCTTGGACTGTATATCAAGAAAGCCCTGTCGTTCATCCGTAAGATGATGCAGCAGGTAAAGGCAAGCGTGGGCAAGGGGGCTTCTGTTGCTATTGCCCATGAGAAGACGGACAAGGCTTTGCCGATATGCTGGACGGGGAACGCAGTAGACCTCGTAGAGATGGTATATGGCATCTGTGTGATGGGAAGTGTGAATGACGGCGAAGTGAAATTCAAGGAGCTGGCTCAAGCCATGTACCAATTCTTTGGTGTCAAGACCAAGGACTGCTACCGTTTTTATACCGATATCCGGAGACGAAAGAACTACAGTCGTACCTACTTTCTGGACAAGATGCAGGAGAAGTTGAATGATAAGATGCGACGGGATGATGAATTGGAGAGAATGAGGAGATGAAAATGCTCATTTTCTGTAGAATTACTGAAAAATGTTATCAGAATACAAGAAAATAAGGCATTTCTTCTTTCATACAGGAATTTTTCTATACTTTTGTAACTTAAATAAAATTGTGAGAGTATGGAAAGATATACAAAGCCACCATTGACCTATCAGCAGCAGGTTGAACTCCTCAAATCCAGAGGGCTTCAATTTGCTGACGAGGCACGTGCCAAAAGGCATCTTGCCAATATCAGCTATTATAGGATGAGTGCCTATATGCTGCCTTTTAAAGAAGCCAATCAAGAAGGAGAGATATTGGATTCTTTCAAGAAAGATATCACCTGGGATCATGTCTATAACCTTTATGTTTTTGACAGGAAGCTCCGTTTGTTGGTATTTGATGCGATAGAAAGGCTTGAGGTAGCCATCAGAACTCAGATTATTTACCAATTAAGTCATAAATACGGTTCACATTGGCAAGACAGACAGGATATATTCAATGAGCCCAAGACCATCATGTTGCGTGGAGGGAAGCAGATAACCATTGATGTATATTCGGAAATACAAAGTCATATCAGGGAACAGCTGCATAACAATCGTGCTGAGGTATTCATACAGCATTATACCAGCAAGTACTATGATCCGGTGAACCCACCTTCTTGGATGAGTGTGGAAATTATGTATTTCAACCATCTTTCAAGAATATGTATGGGGTTGAAGAACCGTGCTGACATAGCGGGTATCGCCTCGTATTTCGGATTGCCTCCGAAGACATTTTGCTCCTGGTTGCATGCCATCAACTACGTGAGGAACATCTGTGCCCATCATGCCCGTCTTTGGAATCGAGATATGAGTATTGTGCCGGAGCGGTTGGAATTTTCTAAAAAGCACAAATGGCTCAGAGAACCTCATAAGGCGAGATTGAAGAAATTCTATTATACAGCCTGTATCCTGAACTATTTGTTGCAGACGGTGAATCCTACCTCTCCATTCAAAACCAGGCAGATAGCATTGTTGGATGAGTATAAAGATGTCGTGTCGCTAACTGCCATGGGCTTCCCAAAGGGTTGGAAAGACGAAGAAATGTGGAAAATTTGAAAAAACTTAAAAAAATCTTTGTTTTTTATTTGGTAGTTCCAAAAAAAGTTCTTAACTTTGCAGCGCAAAAAGAAAGACAGTTCATTCAACTAAAGATAATAAGCCCCTCAGGCGCGTCGAAAGACAGCATACTAGAGGGGCGTTACTTATTTTAGGCAGTAACGAAATTCCATAGGGATACGTTACTGCCTAAATTTTATCATAGGTTCTGATTTTAAATATTCTTGTTTATAAAATCCTGCCAACTATTTTTGCCAATCCTTTCCATTAAAGCCTCACCCAGTTCATATACTTTGGTTTCTTTAAGTGCTGGGAAGTAATGTTGCTCTCCAGGTTGAGAGTCCTTGGCTTTAGCGTTAATGATAGCTTGAGCCATCAGTTTTACATATTCAGTTGCCGAAAATCCACCAGGGGTGAGTTTTGACAAAGCAACCTTTACGCTGTGAGACTTAGAACAATCTATATCTTTCAAATCAGTAAGCTTGTGGTATAGAAGCCATACCTCAAAACATGGATTACTGATGGCTATATGACATCCTGGGGTATTTATGCAGAAACTACCCAATTCTTTTATCATGTCAATAGGCCATTTGTCCACGTCGATAACACACCAGAGAGAGTCACCATCTTCAGCATTCAGCCCCTCTTCTGTTATATACTTTTTCGCTGATGCCAATACATGTGAAGGGGCAGACTCAGTTTGCTTATGCTCCAAGATTCTAACCTTGATACGTTCGAAATTATCGAACGGTGCAAAATAACTTGGTTCTGTCTTTGTACCCTCACATGCGATAACAAAAAGACTATAGTCTCTTGCCTTGGCTTCCTCATGTTTATAGTAGCTGCGTTTTTTATATGGCATACGTCAGTCCTCCCATTTTAAATCCTCTAAATGAGCTAAGAAAGGAATAGCTCCAAAGCGTCCTTTCAAGTAGCCTTTTTGAATGTCCAAATCATTTCGTGGTTTGAAATCATTAAGCGTATAGAAACGAGAGCTTTGGTTCTTTCTGTCTTTCTCAACAAACCAAATCTCATCATTCCTGAAGATAGAGCAATCAAGAAGGCATGATTCGTGGGATGAGAAGATAATTTGTCCAAGGATAGGCATTCCCATCACTTTTTCTACAAACATCTTCAATAGATTGGCATGGATACTCCTGTCAATCTCATCGACAATGATAGTCTTGTCAGACTGCATCAGGTCATAAAGAACTGGCGCAAAATCAAACAATCGTTGGGTACCATCCGACTCCTCTTTTAGCTCGAAACTCACAGCCTTGTTGTTTACAACATGACTGGTTGTTATTCTTCGGATCATATATTTATCATCTTCTTCCTTTGTAACGCCAATAGTAAAATACTGCGTTTCAATCACACCAGACTCTTCTTTTTTGAGATTAGTCTTGATGTCCTCGAAAATTTTATCCAAAGGCATACCAGTCTGCGAGACGAATTTATCCAAATCATCTTCATGCAACTCTATGTCTTGAATGCCTACATCAAAACTTCTTAAGAGCTTTTCTGAAAAATGCTTGAATTTCAGATTTTCGTATTGAGTATCAAAAATAGATGCAGACTTGGTCTCAGGGAAGAAGATTTTCAGATTGTCTTTGAACCATTCCCTGACTCTGTTGATTCTTGGCTCCTTGATAATATCCTCATGTTTGATAAGTAATTCATCATTTTTCAAAATGTTATCTTCCAGCAAACTAACCAAAAGAGCCTTTTTTTCATCACCATCGACATATTTCCTGCCCATTTTGACAACAGGTTTGTTTGTCTCTTTAGAGTAGGTACGTTCAAAGACCATTTCATCTTTTTCTACACCTGTTTCGTAAAGCCATTCCTCCAAGCAGAGCTTTGACACATAAGTAACTCCATAGTTATATATTTTATTCTTATAGCTGAACTCTACTGATTGTGAGACAGGAGTACCCTCATCAGAAAATTTATTTCTAATATATCTGATGTCAGAAGGAACTCTACCTTTTAAAACAATGTCACGCAGCAAATTTGCTGCTTTAATCATATTTGATTTGCCAGCACCATTTGCACCGTAAATGACTGAACCTTTCAGAACATTCACGTTGGTATTAATCTTATGAAGATGGTCTGTATGACTCTTCAAAGATTTGGCAGGCAACATATTGAACTCCGTTTCTTCTAAAAATGAAAAGATGTTACTAAAGTCGAATCTGATAAGCATAATCTAATCTGTTTTTAATTCTATTGCAAAGTAACGAAAAAATCTCGAAAAATATGCAGTTTACTACAAATATTTATAGTAATTTATATATTAGCGAGATTTTTTCGGTATAAATGCGGTTTTTACTTCTGTATCAAGTGCTTCAAATTCTCGTCAGCAGCGATGCGCTTCAGTTCGTCCTTGACAATCTGCTTGACATCCTCCTTTATCTGATTGTAGTTGTCTTGAATAGCTTGCTTCATGCAGTCATTGCCATTGGTATCCTTGAAGTCGTTGATGATAGGGATTGGCTGATAATGGCTTTCCTCTCGCTTTACTTTGTCGGTGTCAACGACAATCTCGGCATGGAATATCTTCTGCTCGATACGCTCGGTGAAGTTGTCGGAAACAGAGCCGACAAACATTCCTTGGGTGAGTCCGCTAATCTTGCTTGGCGGAATGAGACTGTCCATCTGGGTATTGATGGAAGTTGAGACATCCTGACGGTTGATGGAAATAGACTGGCGCTTTTGGAGCACTTTTCCGAAACGCTCGGATAAAGTCTTGGCGGTCTCGCCAACGACTTGTCCGCTGAAGATATTACCAACGGTATTGATAACCACCTTAGCCTCCTTGTCTCCATAATCACGGACCAATTGCGAGAAATCCTGGAAGCCCAAGCAGACGGCAACTTTGTTGCTTCGTGCCGTGGCAATCAGGTTATCCAAGCCTTTGAAATAGATGGTCGGCAACTCGTCAATGATAACGGATGATTTGAGTTGTCCCTTCTTGTTGATGAGTTTCACGATGCGACTGTTGTACAAGCCGAGTGCAGCACCATAAATGTTCTGACGGTCGGGATTGTTGCCGACACATAGGATTTTCGGTTCTTCGGGATTGTTGATGTCGAGTGTAAACTCGCTTGCGGACATCAGCCAGTAGAGTTGTGGTGAAATCATTCGTGACAACGGAATCTTTGCGCTTGCAATCTGCCCCGCCAACTGCTCCATTGCCCCACCTTGCCATGCATCCATGAATGGAGAAAGATAGTTCTCCAGTTCGGGATAGCTCGTCAGGATCGGAAAGACATCCTCGTATCTGCGGTTGAGCAATTCTATGGCATGAGGAAAGGTACAATACTTTCCGTTCTTGTAGATTCTTAGGTACCAGATAATGGCAGCAAAGAGGATAATCGGACTCTCCACGAAGAAGTCGCCCTGCTTCTGAACCCACGTCTTGTTGAGGTTGAGCATGATGGTGTATGCACTCTCATAAGCATCGGAAATGTCACTCATGAAATCCGGGTGAATCGGATTGCAGCGATGACTTCTGCGAGGATCGTCAAAGTTGATGACATAGAACTGGGGCTTGACCTTATATCCATTCTGATGGTTCATCATGTGGTTGTAGGCAATCGTCGAAAGGTCGGAAAACTTGAAATCATAGATATACATTGAATACCCCTTCTCTATCTGCTGTTTGATGTAGTTGTTCACTACAGCAAAGGACTTACCACTACCCGGTGTACCTAACACGATGGTCGCTCGGAACGGATTGACCACGTTGATCCATCCTCTCTGCCATTTCTTCTTGTAATAGAATCGTGTTGGCAGATTGACGGAATACTCGTTCTCCATTAGTTTGGTCTCCTGCATGAAGCTCTCGTTTTCATTATTGAAGACATCCTCCATGAGGTTGTGCTTCAAGAGTCGGCTCATCCACAGTCCACCCATCAATAGGCAGATATAACCTGCTGTCATTGTAAAGATGTACAGCGTGGCATTGCCCAAATAAGATATAGGCAACAATAATATCCACCAGTTGAGGAAGAACAGACAGAAGCCTACGGCAAGAACCGTCCAAATCCTGTTCCAACTCATCTTTTCTGCTTTCACGCCCTTGGT
>OKSN01000157.1_pt1 | contig 51567 bp, 54 predicted proteins | sample 1606191 | NCBI WGS metagenome assembly OKSN01 (sample SAMEA3879535, study PRJEB24766) | human gut metagenome | biome: human-associated habitat; feature: feces | place: USA | collected 1985/1987
ATTGCGCAGTCAGATTTTTCGTCAGATTGTATAAATTGAGTGCGGGCAGGCTGGCGCCTGTCAAGCAAAATTTGCGCAAGATGGCGGAAAATATGCAAGCAAGCGTGCGGCAAAGGCGAAAGCCGTTAATTATGCGGTGTTGCCTTTAATAATCATTGATTATATTGTATCATAACAGGGCGTTTTTTTCAACAGCTCAGCATTTACTTATATTCGGTGAACGTTGCCGGAACAATCAGGCATATACAAAAAAAGCTGCCGCAGTGCGACAGCTTTTAAAAGCATTAATTATTCTGCAGATGTTTCTGTGCTTGTTTCAGATGAGGATTCAGCTACTGAGGAATCAGCAGAAGAATCATCTGAAGATGTTACAGAAGAATCTGTCGATGAAGCATCGGAAGATGCTGATGAAGTTGATGAATCGTCACTTGTAACGGAAGATGTTACAGATGATGTTGCGGAGCTTGTTGTCGAAGAATTATCCGACTTGCTGAAGTTACCGCTGTACATAACGACAAAGTTAACAACGAGAGCTACAACAAAGAAAATCACTGCGGCAATCTTTGTAAGTCTGTTCAGCTTAGCCTCGTTTGAACGGCCTGAATTTCTCTGATAATAGTTGTCTGCACTACCGCCTGTGATCGTCTGCGACATACCCTGCTTTGTATCCTGCATAAGTACCACGAGTACTATGAAAACACAGGCAACAATCAGAACAATAGCACTGATTATTTCTAATATTCCCATTTATATGTCCTCCTTATAGGAATACGGGTATGTCCGAGATCTGTTTATCGTACAAACCCAAAATTATTCTAACACGCAAATGCTATTATAACATAAAAGGAAATGAAATGCAAGTGTTTTCGGGAATTATTTTAAAGCGGAAAGAGCTTTTTTTCCTATATCGTGGCGGTAATGTGCCTTTTCAAAGCTAATCGTATCCACTGCCTTATAAGCTGTGTCGAGAGCCTCCTGTAATGTATCGCCGTAAGCGGTAATACCGAGAACACGTCCTCCTGCCGTAAGGAACTTTCCGTCCTCCAGCTTTGTGCCTGCGTGGTAAACGAATGCACCCTCGCACTGACCGTTTTCGTCAAGTCCGCTTATCACCTTGCCTGTTTCATACTTTTCGGGGTAGCCGCCGCTTGCCATTACAACGCAGGCGCAAGATTTATCGCTCCACTTGATGTCAAGCGTATCGAGTTTTTCTTCCCAGACAGCTTCGATTATATCCATAATATCCGTTTCAAGCAAGGGGAGAACCACCTGTGTTTCGGGATCACCGAAGCGGCAGTTGTATTCAATCACTTTTGCACCGTTCGGGGTCAGCATAAGACCGAAGTAAAGGCAACCCTTGAACGGTCTGCCCTCAGCCGCCATAGCCTTTATAGTAGGCAGAAATATCTTTTCCATACATTCCTGCTGTTTGTCGGGGGTGTAGAGGGGGTTGGGCGCTATCGTACCCATTCCGCCCGTGTTAAGACCCTCATCGTTGTCATAAGCACGCTTGTGATCCATAGAACTTATCATAGGTTTTACTGTTTTGCCGTCTGTGAACGCAAGAACGGTTACTTCGGGGCCTGTCATAAATTCTTCGACAACTATTTCACTGCCGGATTTGCCGAATTTACCATCAAGGAGCATTGAACGTACTGCGTTTTCTGCCTCCTGCTCGTCCTTTGCGATTATAACGCCCTTACCGAGTGCAAGACCGTCACATTTGATTACGGCAGGGAAGCTGTTCTGCTTTTTGATATATGCTATAGCCTCGTCTGCGTCTGTGAAGGTTTCGTAAGCCGCAGTGGGAATGTTGTACTTCTTCATCAGAGCCTTCGAGAAAACCTTACTGCCCTCAAGAATAGCGGCATTTGCTCTCGGTCCGAAGGTCTTGAAGCCCTCTGCGTTTAGCTTGTCCACCATACCCATAACCAGCGGATCGTCGGGGGCTACGAATACATAGTCGGGTCTGAGCTTCTTTGCAAGCTCAACACAGCCGTCAATATCGGTTGCCTTTACATTAAAGCACTCGGCATATTTCGAGATACCGCCGTTGCCGGGTGCGGCATACAGCTTGTCTACCTTCTTAGATTTTGCAAGGGCTGTTATTATGGCGTGTTCTCTGCCGCCTCCGCCTATTACAAGTACGTTCATGTTAAAAATACCTTTCTTTCTTTTGATTTATTCATTATTCGATGATAAGGCCAAGCAGCTTTGCGAACATTGCCGCCTGCCACACATCGACCTTTGCGCCTTTAAGCTCCGCTCCTGTATCGGAAACGGTAAGACCTTCGATATTACAGGAGGTGAAGTCAAGCCCTGCAAGCTTCGTGCCGAAAAACACAGACCTTGCCAGCGTAACGTTTTTAAGCTCCGTCTGTTTTATCTCACACGAAGAAAACAGAGCGGAGGAGAAGTCGGTATCTGTCACAGCTACCGATTGCAGCTTTGAACGCTGAAAATCCGACAACTCAAAGCTACCGCCGTCAAAGCTGACGTTTTTATAAAACGAGTATTTGAAAGCTGTTCCGACCGCTTTACAGGAGATGAACGAGCAGGCTTTGAAATAGCTTTCGGAAAAATCGCTGTTTGAAATATCGCAGCCCTTGAAAACGCAATCTATAAAAGTGCATCCGGAAAAATCGCAGGCTGTAAAGCGGCATCCGTGGAACAGGCAGTTTCTGAAACAGATAGCCGAAAAATCGGTTTCGGCGCATATCAGCCTCGAAAAATCAGCCGCAATAAAATCCGATTCGTCATCACGCACTTTTGAAAGCTCGGCATCAATATCTGTTACCGCAAAAAGATTATCGGGAAGCTTCGGAGCGGTCAATGACGCAGATAATGACTTTAATTCTGCTGTCATGTGTTTACGGAATTGTCAAACGACATTGACCCGAGCGTGTATTCAAGCGCCTTTGTGACTGCTTCTTCGTTATTGTCAAGGTGCAGAGCAATCAATGTGTACACTTTATTGCCGTGACGGGCAAAATATATGTGCTGTGTTGCGGCAACGGAATTATCTCCGTCAGAAGATTTTACAGTTCCGTAAAATACGTCGGTGTTGCCGATTTTAACCATGCTCTTGGCCGATGAATCGACATTATCGCCGACGACATAATAACTCATGTATTCCTCGCCAATCTCGGCTACCGTTCTGCCATTTGTATCTTCGTCCTCATCGCTGCACATAGCAACGATATTAGATGTGACCTCGCCGTCATCGGAATAATGTACAAGATAAAGCTCGTTTTTATCTTCTTCATATTCGCTGATGCCGGTATTGAAGTATACTCCGTCATCGTACATCAGAGAAAATTTGTTTATTTTATACTTGGTCGGACTTCCTACGGGGGTATACTGCGCAGGGGCAGAGGACGGTTTTTTTGTTTCGGATTTGTCGGTAATTGATGTGTTCGAGGTTTCGGGCTTTGCGGTCGTTGTTTCCGCTTTGGTTGTTTGCGTCGATGTTGCCGCAGTAGTTACTGCGGTAGTCTGAGGTGTCACTGTCTGGGGAACGGGGGTTGTTGATGTGGTCCGGCTATCCGGATTTATGCCAAGCGGGTTTTCAATCGTTTTGGAGCAACCGCACATTCCTGCGAGAATTGATGCGGCACAAATCAATAACAGTGCTTTTTTCATCGGTCTTTCCTTTCTTCCGCTTTTATCGGCGGATGTTGAAGAATATAGAACGGTGTGGACTCTATGGTGAAAAATTCTGCGTTTGACGGCATAATATAGCGAAAAATTACCTCGTTGTTTTTCGTGATTATCTTTACAGTAAAGCCTTTTTGTTTTGTAAACAGTTTCATTGGCTTGTAGGTTACGTTCTCAACGTCCGTGTATTTGAAAATATAGGTATGACGTTTGCTTGCAATACGCATTGTGCGGCTGTCTGCCGTATATCTGTATTGCTCCTCGCCGCCGATAATAAATAGTATATACCATATCGGCAGAATCGGTAGGATGACGCTAAGTGCGATCCTTATAATAATATAGGATATGGCAGACTTATAAATATCAGCTATTACAATATCATCGAATGTACCCAGTACCAATAGCGCTATAAATACCTCTGCGACACAGGCAGCGATAATTTTCAGTATAATATATGGCGAAAGAACTCTGAAAGAGCCGCTCTGCCTGAATTCAAATCTGCCGTCAAGGATGTCTTTATCTGTATAAGTGAAATGCATAGTGATACCTTTATTGTAATTTAAAAATAACGGGCGGACGTGCCGCCCGTTTACTGAGCTTATCAGTGGTGGAAAAGTCTGATTCCCGTGAATGCCATTGCGATACCGTACTTGTTGCAGGTGTCTATAACATTATCGTCACGGATAGAACCGCCGGGCTGTGCTATGTATTCAACACCGCTTCTGTGCGCTCTTTCAATGTTGTCACCGAAGGGGAAGAATGCGTCTGAGCCGAGCGAAACGCCCTTCATTGTTGCAAGCCAAGCTTTCTTTTCTTCTGTCGTGAATACGGCGGGCTTTACCTTGAAGATGTTTTCCCATGCGCCGTCTGCGAGAACGTCCATATAATCCTCACCGATGTAGAGGTCGATAGCGTTATCTCTGTCGGCACGTCTTATGTTATCAACAAACTGTAAGCCCATAACCTGAGGTGACTGTCTTAAGTACCAGTTGTCAGCCTTTGTGCCTGCAAGACGTGTGCAATGGATTCTCGACTGCTGACCTGCGCCGATACCGATAGCCTGACCGCCGCAAGCGTAAGCTACGGAGTTTGACTGAGTGTACTTTAATGTAATCATTGCTATTGCAAGATCTATCTTTGCGCTCTCGGGTATATTTTTATTCTCGGTCACAATGTTTGAGAACAGCTTATCGTCAATAACCAGCTCGTTTCTGCCCTGCTCGAAAGTAACGCCGAATACCTGCTTACGCTCGATAGGCTCGGGAACGTACTCGGGGTCGATCTTGATTATATTGTAGTTGCCCTTTTTCTTTGACTTGAGAATTTCAAGCGCTTCGGGATCGTAATCGGGAGCGATAACACCGTCTGATACTTCACGCTGTATTATCTTTGCTGTTGAAACATCGCACTTGTCCGACAGAGCGATGAAGTCGCCGTATGATGACATTCTGTCGGCGCCTCTTGCTCTTGCATAAGCGCAGGCAAGGGGTGACAACTCCCCAAGATCGTCTACCCAGTATATCTTTTTGAGCGTGTCTGTGAGGGGAAGTCCTACAGCGGCACCTGCGGGTGAAACGTGCTTGAATGATGTTGCGGAGGGAAGACCTGTAGCCTTCTTAAGCTCACTTACAAGCTGCCAGCCGTTGAAGGCATCCATAAAGTTTATATAACCGGGCTTGCCGTTAAGCACTTCGATAGGAAGTGAATTTCCGTTTGCCATGAATATTCTTGACGGCTTCTGATTGGGGTTGCAGCCGTACTTTAACTGAAGTTCGTTCATTGTAGTAAAGTTCCTTTCGCTTACTTGTTTTTATTGATTATGCGTGATTCGTACTTGCCTGTGGCAATGTCGATGTAACGGGTGAAGAGTGAAACCTTGTTGTCAGCATTGAGGTTTTCCCATACCATTGATGTGAATGCGTCAATATCCATATCCGGGATAACAACTGTCTTGGGTTCGCCCTCGTAACTCGGCAGGGGGTTGCCGTCACACTTGTAGGTGTGAATGAATTTGCCCTTGCCGTTTAAGGGATTGCTGTAAGCGTAGGTGTATCTCTGACATGATGAGCCGTCGCCGTCTGCGCTCTTCAAGATAGACATTGCAAAATTCATATCGCCGTTGTCAAGGTGGACTATACCGGAAATTCTCGGTGTGTAGTTGGGCTTGTCATCTTCAAATTCTCTTGTTCTGAGAGCCTGCTCGAATGTCATCTGCTTGTCCATAAGCTCATAGATAGTGTCGGTCTGGTCGCCGTTTGTAACTATCGTCTTGTTGCCGAGAACTCTTACGGGTGCATAAATGATGAGGTGGGGATCTTCCATCTTGCTTTCATCGAAAGCCTGTGTTCTGATGCCCTCGCCGTCCTCTACAAAAATTCTGTTACGGCTGTTTTCGCTTCTGCCCATAATAAAGTAGGCGATTACCGCTTTTGTGCCGTCTGCGGATTTTCCTATCACGATGCCTCTGCCGTGATAAGCAAGAGAGTTAAGCTCTTTTTCAAGTGTTACAACTTCCATATAGCCTCCTGTTGCGGTTTTGCGTGGAACACGCAGTTTTCTGAATATAACTTGTTATAACGTCCTCAGAATCCCGTTTAGTCGGGAGAATGCGGACATAAGGTTCAATCGTCGATAACGGTTATGCCGTCTTTTACGGTTATCTTTCCCTCGCAGAAAAGACGTGCGGCACGGGGGAGAATCTTCCACTCAGCCTGCTCCATAACACGTTTCTGAAGAATTTCGGGGGTGTCGCCGTTTCTGACCTCAACTGCCTTTTGCAGAATGATAGGTCCTGCGTCACATTCCGCTGTTACAAAATGAACGGTAGCGCCTGTTACCTTTACGCCCTTTTTAAGCGCTTCCTCGTGAACGTGAAGTCCGTAGTAGCCCTTTCCGCAGAAAGAGGGGATAAGGGCAGGGTGAACGTTTATCATCTTATACCTGAACGCATCGCATACCTGCTCGTCAAGTATTGTCATAAAGCCTGCGTAGATAACAAGGTCAGCCTGCTCTTCCTTTAAAGCGTCAGCCATAGCCTTGCTGTAAGCGGCAACATCGGCATAGTCACGTCTTGCGAGAACTCTTGTCTTTATGCCGTTATCTGCTGCTCTTGTCAGTGCGTAGGCATCGGGCTTTGACGCAATAACGCAGGTGATTTTACCTCCGCCGAGTCCCTCGGACTTTTCAGCGTCGATAAGCGCCTGCAGGTTAGTTCCGCCGCCCGATACAAGTACAACGATATTTTTCATATTACTCAATTATGATGCCCTCGTCACCCTTGATTATTTCACCGATGCAGTAGCTTTCAACGCCTGCGTTTCTGAGTATCTGTACAGCTTCATCGGCATCGTCCTTGTCAACTACAACGGTCATACCGATACCCATATTGAAAGTATTGTACATATCGTGTTCGGAGATGTTTCCGACTTCCTGTAAGTGCTTGAAGATATAAGGCACTTCGTAGCTGTGCTTTGTAATCTTTGCTGTGAAGCCGTCGGGGAGTGAACGGGGAACGTTCTCGTTGAAGCCGCCGCCTGTGATATGCGAGATAGCCTTTACGTTCTTCTTTGAGATAAGCTCCAAAATGGGCTTTACATATATCTTTGTAGGTGTAAGGAGTGTTTCACCGAGAGTTTTTCCTGTGGGGAGGACTTCATCGAGAACTTCCTTGCTGTTTATGTTGAACACCTTTCTTACAAGAGAGAAGCCGTTTGAATGAACGCCTGTGGAAGCAAGGCCGATTATGATGTCGCCTTCCTTTACGGTGCTGTTGTCGATTATCTTCGACTTGTCAACGACACCTGTTGAATAACCTGCGATGTCATATTCGTCTTCGGGCATCATTCCGGGATGCTCAGCGGTTTCGCCGCCTATAAGCGCACAGCCTGACTGTACACAGCCGTCAGCAACGCCCTTTACTATAGCGGCTACCTTTTCGGGTACGTTCTTGCCTATAGCGATATAGTCAAGGAAATAAAGAGGCTTTGCACCGCAGCAGATGATGTCGTTTACGCACATAGCGACCGCATCTATACCGATCGTATCGTGCTTATCCATCAGCATTGCGAGCTTGAGCTTTGTGCCGACACCGTCTGTACCCGAAACGAGTACGGGTTCTTTCATATCTGCAATATCAAGCTGGAACAGACCGCCGAATCCGCCTATGCCTGTAAGCACACCGGGGATATTGGTGCGTTCAACGTCCTTTTTCATCAGACGAACACCTTCGTAGCCTGCGGTAACGTCAACGCCTGCTGCTTTATAGCTTTCTGAAAAACTGTTCTTCATAATAATAATTCCTTCCGTTTGGGGACTGATGTCCTTATGTGGTGGTTTTTTCTTTGTTTTCGCTGATTTTTCTGTCGAATTTATCCTTGTGCATTTCCGTGGGAATATCAGTGGGGTATTCTCCGCTGAAACAAGCGGTGCAATAACCGCATTCACAGCCGTTTGCGTGTACCGCAAGCTTCTTTGCGTTTTCCACGCTCAGATAACCGAGCGAATCTGTGCCTATTATGTCGCTGATCTCTTTTATCGAATGATGACAAGCGATAAGGTGTTCTCTCGAATCTATGTCGGTACCGTAGTAGCAGGGATTGAGGAACGGGGGAGCGGATACTCTCATGTGAACCTCGGTGGCTCCCGCATCACGCAGTAATTTTACAATCCTGCCGCTTGTGGTGCCTCTTACTATAGAATCATCTATAAGAACGACACGTTTGCCTTTTACGACGCTGGCAACAGCGTTCAGCTTTATACGCACCTTGTCTTCTCTTGACGATTGACCGGGCGAAATAAAGGTTCTGCCGATGTATTTGTTCTTGATGAAGCCGATGCCGTAGGGAATACCCGACTGGTGAGAATAGCCTATGGCGGCGTCTATTCCGGAATCGGGAACGCCGATTACTATATCCGCCTGCACGGGATGCTCAAGCGCTAAGAATGCGCCTGCACGAAGTCTTGCCTCGTGAACCGATGCACCCTCTATGACCGAGTCGGGACGTGCAAAGTAGATATATTCAAAAACGCACAAAGTATGCGGACGCTTGCCGCAATGATCTTTTATTGAGCGTACTCCGTTTTCATCGAATACAACAATCTCGCCGGGGAGCAGATCTCTTACAAACTTCGCGCCGACTGAGTCAAGAGCGCAGCTTTCGGAGGCAACTATATATGTTCCCTCATTTGTTATGCCGTAGCAGAGCGGTCTGAAGCCGTTCTCGTCACGGGCGGCAATCAGCTTTGCAGGCGACATGATAACAAGCGAATATGCGCCGTTTATCTTATTCATCGCACGGTTGAGAGCTTCTTCTATAGACGGAGCTTCAAGCCGTTCCTTTGTTACAAGGTAGCTTATAACTTCTGTGTCGCTTGTCGTATGGAAGATAGAGCCTTGTTTTTCAAGCTCGTGACGTAACTCGTAAGTGTTTACAAGGTTTCCGTTATGGGCGAGAGCCATTCTTCCTTTATAATGATTTACCAGAATAGGCTGGGCATTAAGACGTGCATTTGCTCCGGTCGTGCCGTAACGCACATGACCTACCGCCATATTGCCCTGTCCCAGTCCGTCAAGGCGCTCGGGAGTGAACACATCGTTCACAAGACCGGTGTCTTTGTAGGAATTGAAAACGCCGTCATCATTTACAACGATGCCGCAGCTTTCCTGTCCTCTGTGCTGTAATGCGAATAATCCGTAATATGTTGTTGCGGCAACGTTGGTCTTTTCTTTTGCGAAAACACCGAACACGCCGCATTCTTCATGCAAACCGCTTGTCAATGGAGTCATTCCTTTCCGTCCCAGCAATAAGTGCAAAGCTCACACTGTGGCTTGCCTATTGCCCGTACAGTTCCGTCAAGCGACTGGAATTCAAGCGATGTCAGCTTTAGTCTGCGGCATATTTCGTCACGCAGTTTCTTTCCACGCTCTGTGTTGGTGTCACTGTACTCGTCGATAAATCTGATACCATCTGCACCCTCGGCCTCATCAATTATCTGTCTTGCAATCAGCTCCATCTCCGATGTGCTGCGGGAGAAGTTGAGATACTTACAACCGTACATTATCGGAGGACAGGCGCTGCGCATGTGTACTTCCTTAGCACCGTTCTCATAAAGGAACTCTACTGTTTCTCTCATCTGAGTTCCTCTTACTATGCTGTCGTCAACGAACAGCAGCTTTTTACCCTCAATAAGCTCGTGGACCGGAATCAGCTTCATTTTAGCTACCTGATTTCTCATTGTCTGGTTGGTAGGCATAAAGCTTCTGGGCCATGTGGGAGTGTACTTGATAAAAGGACGTGCGAACGGGATACCGCTCCTGTTTGCGTAGCCTATTGCGTGAGGTACGCCCGAATCCGGAATACCGCATACATAGTCAACGTCGGGCAGCTTGCCGTTCTTTATATCGTTCTCCGCCATAATCTCGCCGTTGCGTGTACGCATCGTTTCAACGGTCACACCCTCGTATACCGCATTCGGATAGCCGTAATATGTCCACATGAACGAGCATATATGCATTTTGCTTTCATCGCCGTCGCTCAGCACTTCACAGCCGTCCGCAGTTATCATATCTATTTCGCCGGGACGAAGCTCTTTATATGTGCTGTAGCCGAGCTTCTGGAATGCGAATGATTCGAGGGATACGCAGTATCCGTCGCTCCTTTTTCCTACAATGATAGGAAGTCTGCCGTACTGATCCCTTGCGGCGATAATTCCGTCCTTTGTAAGAATGATAAGGGACATTGTACCGTCAATCTTGCTCTGGGCATATCTTATACCGTCGGTAAAATTGTCCTTCTGTGCAATAAGCGCACCGATGAGCGAGCCGGAGTTTATACTGCCGCTGCTCATTGTTTCAAAGTTTGCACAGCCGCTCTCGAGCAGCTCGGTTGAAAGCTGTTCGGCATTTCTGATTATGCCGATACTGCATATCGAATAAATACCAAGCTTTGAACGCACCAGCAGGGGCTGAGGGTCGGTATCGCTGATACAGCCGATACACAGCTTTCCCCTCATATCCGTAGCGTCCTGTTCAAACTTTGTTCTGAACGGTGAGTTTTCAATACTGTGGATAGCACGCTGAAAGCCTCTGTCGGGGCTGTATGCGGTCATACCGCCTCTGCGTGTTCCGAGGTGGGAGTGATAGTCTGTTCCGAAGAAAACATCGGTTATGCAGTCGTTGTTTGACGCCGCACCGAAAAATCCACCCATATATTATCCTGCCTTTTCCTGTTAGATTCTTTTCAATTGTTGTGATTATTTGCCCATAAGACGCTTCATAATTTCAGCGTAAGCGTCCTCAACACCGCCCATATCACGACGGAAACGATCCTTGTCAAGCTTCTCGTGAGTTGTGCTGTCCCAGAAACGACAGGTGTCGGGAGAGATCTCGTCAGCGAGAATTATTGTGCCGTCTGAGGTCTTACCGAATTCAATCTTGAAGTCGATAAGGTCGATGTTGAGCTTCTTGAAGAAGTCAAGCATAAATTCATTTACCTTGAAAGCGTACTTTGAGATAAGGTCGATTTCTTCCTTTGTTGCAAGACCGAGTGCAAGCGCATAGTAGTCGTTGATGAAAGGATCGCCCAGATCGTCATTCTTGTAGCTGAATTCAAGTGTGGGGCAGAGGAGCTTTGTACCTTCCTCGATGCCGAGCTTCTTTGAGAAACTGCCTGCGGCTACGTTTCTTACGATTACTTCGAGGGGAACGATAGAAACCTTTTTAACGAGTGTTTCTCTGTCGTTCAGCTCTTTAACAAGGTGAGTGGGAACACCTGCTTTTTCAAGCAGACCGAACATATAGTTCGTCATTTTGTTGTTGATAACGCCCTTACCTGAGATAGTGCCTTTCTTGAGGCCGTTGAATGCTGTTGCATCATCCTTGTAGGATACGATAACAAGGTCGGGATCATCGGTTGCAAATACCTTCTTTGCCTTTCCTTCGTAAAGCTGTTCTTTCTTTTCCATTTTGTTTATCCTTTCTTCAGCGGCTGTGCCGTATTTATTGATTACAATATATATAGTACACCGATCAAAGCTCGGCAAGTACCTGCTCCATTTTTTTGTCAGCCTCAAGAACCTTTGCGGTCTGTGCTGCACGGTATGCCTTCATCTTTTCCATAAGGGCATCGTCTGATACCGCAAGGATCTGTACGGCGAGGAATGCCGCATTTGCCGCACCGTCAATAGCTACTGTAGCAACGGGAACTCCGGCGGGCATCTGTACTGTAGATAGAAGCGCGTCTATGCCCTCAAGTGCGCTTGCTTTTATCGGGATGCCGATAACGGGCAGGGGAGTCTGACCTGCGATAGCTCCGGCAAGGTGAGCGGCTTTGCCTGCGGCGGCAATGATAACGCCTGTGCCGTTCTTCTCGGCGTTTCTTGCAAACTCGGAAACCTCTGCGGCGCAACGGTGAGCAGAGAGAACACGAAGCTCTGTAGGAACTCCGAAGTCCTTAAGCACCTGAGCCGCTTTTTTTACGATAGGCAGATCGGAATCGCTGCCCATTACTATGGCTACTTTTTTCATTTACGAACATCCTTTCAGAAAATAAATAAAGCTGTGTAATCCAATTGCACAGCTTAAAAAATACACTTATTCTTATAATACGGCGTAGAAAAAGACATATATGAAAATTTACCGAAGCTTATCAAAGCTGTTGTAAGCTGTATTTTATTCATAGATCTCATGCTTTCCCTCCGTACTTGTTACTATATCATTTTACCTTATTTTAATAACAAATTCAAGTGCTAAAGCAGAAAATCTCTTAAATTGTGCTTTTTCAACAATAGTGCCGCTTTGTTTTTGTGCTATATGTACATTAATTACTTTACAAACTTTTTGTGAACTAAATTAACATAAAATCGTTTACACGGTGTTACAATTGAAGAAGTTCCGATTATAGAGGGGAAAACAGGGAAAATCAGTAATCAAGTTGCAACCGAATTGTTACAAAAATGTAACAGATTTTTGTGCATGATGACGAAAAAGTGCCAAAAAAACATTTTTTGTAATCGTTTACGGTAAAAAAACACAACTACGGGCTTAAAATGCTTGCAAATTTGTGAAATGTGTGATATGATTATGTCAACGAGGAAAAAGTGAACAAAACTTTTGACAAGCTACAGGTCTTTTTAGTGAATTATCCATTGTTGCATATACGGCAGTATATACCGTTATGCCGCAGGAGCTTCAACCGGAAGCCTGTTCTTACCGGAGAATTGTTTACGGCTCCTCTTTAATGAGGCCGCAAGGTCAGGCAGTGAAAGCGATAGCTATTCACAACAATGAATACTTCTGGAGGAATTACCAATGAAGAAAAGAATTTTAGCAGCTGTATTAGCATCTGCATCAATTCTGGGCGCAGTAGCAGGCTGCTCAAGCAACGTTACAAGCTCAGCAGGATCTTCTACAACAGATTCGAGCAAGACTGAAGACTCAAGCAAGACTGAGGATTCAAGCAAGACTGATGATTCAAGCAACGCAGGAACTTCCGATAAGTTCACACTTAAGGAAGGCGAAGGCAAGACTCTTAACATCGCTGTATGGAACGAAGAGTTCGAGAACTACTTTAATAAGTACTTAAAGGATAAGATGCCTGAGGGTGTAACAGTTAATTTCAAGAAAACTGAAAACGCTAACAACGCTTATCAGAACAAGCTCGATGAAGACCTTCCCAAGAACGAAGCTGCATCTGCTGACGACAAGATCGATATGTTCTTATTCGAAGCTGACTACGCTCTCAAGTATGTTAACTCAGAGTACACACTTGATGTTAAGTCACTCGGTCTTACTGACGAAGATCTTTCAGGTATGTATCAGTATACAAAGGACGTTTGCACAACTCAGGATGGCTCAAAGGTACTGAAGGGTGTTTCATGGCAGGCAACTCCCGGTCTGTATGCTTACAGACGTTCAATTGCTAAGGACGTTCTCGGCACAGACGAACCCGAGAAGGTACAGGAAGCTCTCGCTGACTGGACAAAGTTTGACGAAGTAGCTGCTAAGGCTGCTGACAAGGGTTACAAGATGCTCTCAGGTTATGATGATGCATACAGAACCTTCTCAAACAATGTTGCTGCTCCTTGGGTAAATGACAATAAGGAAATCATCATTGACGCCAACATCATGAAGTGGGTTGACCAGACTAAGACATACACAGACAAGGGTTATAACAACAAGACTTCTCTTTGGACTGATGCTTGGGCTGCTGACCAGGGTCCCGAAGGTAAGGTATTCGGCTTCTTCTACTCAACATGGGGCATCAACTTCACACTTGCAGGTAACTCACTTGCAGTTAAGGAAAAAGACGGCGGTAAGCTCGAAGTAGGCAACGGCGGTTACGGTGACTGGGCAGTTTGCTACGGTCCTCAGGCTTACTTCTGGGGCGGTACTTGGCTCGCTGCTGCAAAGGGCACAGACAACGCTGCATTAGTTGGCGATGTTATGAGAGCATTCTGCTGCAACAAGGACTTCGGCGTTCAGTTCACAAAGGATACACAGGACTACTACAACAATGAAGCTGCAATGAAGGAACTCGCTGCTTCTGACTTCAAGTCAGCCTTCTTAGGCGGTCAGAACCACATCGCTCTGTTCGTTGAAACAGCTCCCAAGATCGATATGAGCAAGATTTCTATCTACGACCAGGGTCTTAACGAGACATTCCAGGCTAAGTTCAAGGAATACTTCGACGGTACTGTTGATAAGGATACAGCACTCAAGAACTTCTATGAGGCTGCTATTGTTAAGTATCCTGAGCTCAAGAAGCCCGCTAACGCATAATCAAGGCTTTGTGGCTTAAACAATATTGACCTTCATCTTGACTGCGGGTTCTGTGAATTCGCAGTCAAGTATGTTAATGGGGCGAATTACCGATGTTTCCGCCTTATTAACATACTTGACTGCTCAAGATGGAGAATATACCGAGATTTTTATAAGGAGTGTTTTTATGGCTCAGGCAGCTAACGCAGGAAGTGCGCCGGTAAAAGCCAGAAAAGGACAAATCGGGAAATATAAAAAATGGGGCTACATATTTATGCTCCCGTTCACATTAGTTTTCCTTGTTTTCCAGGCTTGGCCGCTTATTCAGACTTTCTATTACAGTGTGTTCAAATACTTCAAGTCGGGTCTTAGTTGGGTAGGACCGGAGTTTGTCGGATTTGATAACTTTGTGGCAATTTTTGATATGAGTAAAGGTAGCAATATACTTGTGCTCACATGGAATACGCTTATCATGTGGGTACTGGGATTTGTTCCGCAGATAATCATTTCATTACTTTTTGCTTACTGGTTTACTAATGTAAGACTTCGTTTAAGATGTCTTGGATTCTTCAAAACTGTAATGTATATGCCTAACCTTATCATGGCATCTGCATTTGCAATGCTGATATTCTCAATATTCTCCGATATTGGTCCTATCAACGAGCTTATCAAGCACACTACCGGCGGCGAGGCATTCAGATTCCTCAGCTATACGGGCAGTACAATGGGACTTGTAGCGTTTATGAACTTCATTATGTGGTTCGGTAACACGACAATTCTGCTGATGGCGGCAATGATGGGTATCAACGAATCTGTTATTGAGGCTGCTGAAATCGACGGTGCAAGCAGCTCACAGATATTCTGGAAGATAACACTTCCTCTTATCAGACCTATACTCGTATACGTTATGATCACTTCGCTGATCGGCGGTCTTCAGATGTTCGATGTACCGCAGATCCTTACTAACGGTCAGGGAAGCCCGAATAATACTACCAAGACGCTTATTATGTATCTGAACGAACAGATCGGTACATCTAAGAACTATGGTATGGCAGGTGCGCTTTCAGTAATTATATTCATTATTTGTGCGGCACTCAGCCTGGTTGTTTACTACTTCTTCGCTGCTGACAGAAGCAACAAGAAGTCAAAAAAAGGAGGTAAGTAAGTATCATGGCAAAAAAGGAAAAGGTACTTGAACATACCTCAGCACTTCAGCAGAACAGAACAGATCCGGATATGAAGGTAAAGCCTACGCTTATTATTCACAGAATAATCTGTTATATCGTTCTTATCTTCTTCTCAATCCTGTGTTTGTTCTTCTTCTACATCCTGCTTGTTAACGCAAGCCGTTCACATTATGATATTATGTCCGGCTTTTCGTTCCTGCCGGGAAGCCAATTTATCAATAACTTCCAGAGTGCGATCTCAAATACAACGATACCTGTAATAAACGGTGTTATCAACAGCTTGATCATTGCAGCGTGTACAGCAGTATTATCAATTTATTTCTCGGCAATGACAGCGTATGCAATTCATGTATATGACTTCAAAGGTAAAAAATTTATCTTTAACTTCATATTACTTATCATGACGATTCCTACACAGGTTTCTGCGCTCGGTTTCTTCAGTATGTGTACCGACTGGGGACTCAGAGATACATATATTCCTCTTATAGTTCCTGCTATTGCGGCTCCTGCAGTGTTCTTCTTCATGATTCAGTACATGAAAAGCTCGCTTCCGATTGATATTATCGATGCGGCAAGAATAGACGGTTCGGGCGAATTCAGAACATTCAACACGATCGTTCTTCCTATGCTGAAGCCTGCTCTTGCAGTACAGGCGATATTCAGCTTCGTTGCATCATGGAACAACTACTTCCTTCCTTCGTTGATCATTGATACATCAACAAAGAAGACAATGCCTATCATGATTGCACAGCTTCGTTCAGCAGACTTCTTAAAGTTCGATATGGGTCAGGTTTATATGTTCATTTTCATAGCAATCATACCTGTTATCATCGTTTATTTCTGCTTATCGAAATTCATCATCGCCGGTGTTTCACTCGGTGGTGTAAAGGAATAAGACAATTTTGGGTTAATATATTTTATACAGAAACGGCATCGGAAATTTTCCGGTGCCGTTTTGCCGTATATAATGCCGTTGCAACAGTGCGGTATTTGCTTTACAGTGAATCGGCTAAGAGAGAAGCATAAGAAAATCCCCTGTTAATCGCTTAACAGGGGATCGGAGTTTATTCGGTTATGGATTAGCCAAGTCTTGCTTCGAGATCAGCGAGTTCCTGCTTTAAGCCGTCGGGGAGCTTGTCACCGAACTGCTTGTAGAATTCCTTCATCTCTTCTACTTCCTTCTTCCAGAGGTCTCTGTCAACTGCGAGCAGCTTGTCTTCAACTTCTGATGTAACCTCATCCTCGATACCCTTGAGGTTGATGTCACCCTTCTTAGGAAGGTAGCCGATAGGAGTCTTTTCAGCGTCGATTGTACCTTCACATCTCTTGATGATCCAGTCGAGAACTCTCATGTTGTCGCCGAAACCGGGCCAGATGAAGTTGCCGTTCTCGTCCTGCTTGAACCAGTTAACGTTGAAAATCTTAGGAGCCTTGTCACCGAGCTTCTTGCCCATTTCGAGCCAGTGTGCCCAGTAATCAGCCATATGGTAGCCGCAGAAGGGCTTCATAGCCATAGGATCGTGACGGAGTACGCCTACTGCACCTGTAGCAGCTGCTGTTGTTTCAGAAGAAACTGCAGAGCCTACATATGTGCCGTGCTGCCAGCTGAATGACTGGTAAACCAGAGGAGTTGTAGCTGCACGTCTGCCGCCGAAGATGATAGCTGAGATCGGAACACCCTGGGGGTTGTTGAACTCAGGTGAAATGCAGGGGCAGTTCTGAGCGGGAGCTGTGAAACGTGAGTTAGGATGAGCGAGCTTGTTGCCTGCTGCTGTGTATTCCTTACCGTTAACCTTGTTGCCCTTCCAGTCTGTTGCATTCTCGGGAGGATTCTTGTCAAGACCTTCCCACCAAGCTGTCATATCATCATTGTTGATAGCAACGTTTGTGAAGATTGTGTTCTTTCTTGTAGATGCAAGTGCGTTGTAGTTGCTCTTTGCGTTTGTACCGGGAGCAACGCCGAAGAAGCCGTTCTCGGGGTTGATAGCGTAAAGTCTGCCATCGGGACCCTGCTTCATCCATGCAATATCGTCACCTACTGTGAATACTTCATAGCCGGCCTTCTTGTATCCCTCGGGAGGAATAAGCATAGCAAGGTTTGTTTTACCGCAAGCTGAGGGGAATGCTGCTGTGATATACTTGATGTCGCCATCGGGCTTCTTAACGCCGAGGATAAGCATATGTTCAGCCATCCAGCCTTCCTTCCAGCCCTGGTAAGAAGCGATACGGAGTGCGAAGCACTTCTTGCCGAGCAGTACATTACCGCCGTAAGCTGAGTTGATAGACCAGATTGTGTTGTCTTCGGGGAACTGAACGATGTATCTCTTTTCGGGATCAACGTCAGCCTTTGAGTGAAGGCATCTTACGAAGTCGTTGGAGTCATCGGGCAGGTTCTTGAATGCCTGTGCGCCCATTCTTGTCATAATGTCCATGTTGAGTACAACATAGATAGAGTCTGTCAGCTCAACACCAACCTTAGCGATAGGTGAGCCGATAGGTCCCATTGAGTAGGGGATAACGTACATTGTACGACCCTTCATAACGCCGTCATAGAGCTTTGTCAGCTTAGCGTACATTTCCTTAGGATCCATCCAGTTGTTTGTAGGACCTGCATTCTCCTTCTCTCTTGAGCAGATGAATGTTCTGTCTTCTACACGGGCAACGTCGTTTTCAGCTGTTCTGTGATATAAGCAGCCGGGGAGCTTTTCCTGGTTGAGCTCAATCATCTCGCCTGTTGCGATAGCCTCGTCACGAAGCGCCTTGAGCTGCTCCTCGCTGCCATCGATCCATACAACCTTGTCGGGCTGTGTGAGGGCTTTCATTTCTTCAACCCACTTTAAAACATTCTGATTCTTTGTCATAACCGATTGTTCTCCTTTTCTTTATTTTATCAGCTTATGCTGATGAAAGTCATTCGGTAGGGAATTACTGATACGGTTCATCGTACCTTGTTCCCCATTTACTATTATAAACTATTTTTTGCAATAGGTCAATAGCGAAATTGCAAAAACAGCAAAAAAATTGCACAAAGTAAGCGTAATGCAACCGACTTTTTAATTTACGTCGGGAAAACTTATTACACGGCTGTATAACAGGTTTTCTTAATGTCACGCTACCTTGTGCTTTTTATTTTACTATTTAAATATCTACTGATTTTAAAGGAATTAAATGTCAGCTTTGACTTCCTTGCGAAGCAGTATTATCGCAAGAAGGTTCGGTATTGCCATAAGGCCGTTGAAAAGATCGGATACGTCCCATACGACTGTTGCCTTAATCACTGCTCCCACGAAAGCGGTAACAATGAAAATTGCAAGATATACGCCTACCCACTTCTTTGTGAAAAGGTAAACGAAACAGCTTCTGCCGTATATCCACCAGCCTGTAACGGTTGTTATCGCAAAGATGAACGTTGCGATGCTGAGGAATGCGCCGGCAAAATCGCCAAGACCGTTCTGAAAGGCAACAAGAGCCATATTGAAACCGCCTGCCGATTTATCTACCAGCTTGTCTGCGCCGCTTGAAAGAATGCAAAGAGCGGTCATAGTGCAGATAATGATGGTGTCGATAAATACCGAAAGCATTGCCCACATACCCTGTGTATGATGCTGATCGGCACTTGAGTTTGCATTGATCATTACCGAGGAGCCAAGACCGGCTTCGTTTGAGAATACGCCTCGTTTTACGCCCCACTTCATAGCCTCGAGCATTACAACACCTACAGTTCCTCCGCCTACAGCCTTGAATGAAAAAGCTTCTGTGAAAATGCGTGCGAATACAGAAGGAACATTTTCAATGTTCATTATAATTACAGCAAAACAGCCGAGCAGATAACCGCCTGCGGCTATCGGAATTACCCATGATGTGACTTTACTGAGGCGGTGGATACCTCCGGGTGCTATTGCGGCAATTACTGCGGCACAGAGGATTCCCGATACCCATAGAGGTACTCCAAGACAGTTCTGAAGTGCCATTGAAGCCGAATTCACCTGAGCCATATTACCTATGCCGAAGCTGGCACCTATACAGCAGACAGCGAACATTCCCGCAAAGAACGCACCGAGCTTTTTGCCGCCGAACGCTTTTTTTATGTAGGCGAACGGTACGCCGCCCGTAAGGCCGTCCGTTTGCACGGTTCTGTATTTTGCACCGAGATAGTTTTCGGCAAAGCTGGTAGCCATACCGAGAAGTGCGGAGATCCACATCCAGAATATTGCACCTGCACCGCCAAAAGCAATAGCGCTTCCTATTGCGATAATATTTCCTGTTCCTACTGTTGCACCGAGTGCGGCGGTAAGGGTTCTGAAAGGCGAAACCTTCTTTCCGTCAGCCTCAGGCTGTTTTGTAAGGAGTGTACGCTTTATTATAGTAGGGAAGTGCAGTACCTGCAAGCCCTTTGTTCTTATCGTGAAGATAATTCCCGAACCTGCAAACAGTATAAGCACCGGTATGCCCCATACTATGTTTTCGTTTATCCACTCTAATATTTCCATACTGACTTGTTCCTTTTCATCAAGCACAGACGTGGGTGCCTGTACGTTTTATATATTGATTGTATTCCCGAAAATCACCGATTATGACGGGGAAGCTTCACATCACGATATAATCTCGGCATTTCAGGGTAATTTCCGATTAAAAATAGCATATAAAAAAAGTAAAATCTGATAAAATCTTGAATAGTTACTGCTTGTTAATAATTAAAAGCAAAAGTATACAAGTCGAAAAATAACCCCTCCGGTTTTACCGGAGGGGCGTAAAAACCTATTCTATTCCGACTATTCAAAATTTTTGGGCTTTTAGATTATTTCGTGCGGATTATTCGCCGCAGTATTCCTTCTTGTAGTATTCAACAAGGCCTACGAGATCCTCGTAACGCTTCTTGGAGTTAGCAACAGCCTTATCGAACAGTACGTTAGCTCTTTCGGGGTTAGCACGCATAAGAGAGTTGTAACGAACTTCTCTCATCATGAATTCCTTGTAATCGCCTGTAGGAGCCTTGCTGTCGAGAGTGAACGGATTTGTTCCTGCAGGAGCAGCGGGGTTGAATCTGAACAGATGCCAGTAACCTGCCTGTACAGCTTCCTTTTCTACCTTCTGAGCGATTGTAAGGCCGCCCTTGATACCGTGGTTGATACAAGGAGCATAAGCGATAACCAGTGAAGGACCGTCATATGCTTCAGCTTCTGCGATTGCCTTTAAGCACTGGTTCATATCTGCACCCATTGAAATCTGAGCAACATATACATAACCGTACTTCATAGCGATACCGGAGAGATCCTTCTTCTTAACGTCCTTACCGCCTGCTGCGAACTGTGCAACAGCACCGATGTTTGTAGCCTTTGAAGCCTGTCCGCCTGTGTTGGAGTAAACTTCTGTGTCGAATACGAATACATTTACATTCTTGCCTGATGCGAGAACGTGGTCAACACCGCCGTAACCGATGTCGTATGCCCAGCCGTCGCCGCCGAATATCCAGTTGGACTTCTTAGCGAGGTAGTTCTTAGCCTTGAGAACTGCATTCTTTTCAGCGCAGTCGCAATCAAGAGCTTCAAGAGCAGCAACGAGATCCTTTGTAGCAGCAGCGTTTGCCTTACCGTCGTTAGCTGTTTCGAAGTATGTGTCAATCTTAGCCTTAACGTCAGCGTTTTCAGTCTTTTCAGCAATTGCCTTTAACTGACCCTGTGCTCTGTGTCTTAATGTATCCTGAGCGATGAACATACCGAGACCGTACTCAGCATTATCCTCGAACAGTGAGTTGCCCCAAGCGGGACCCTTGCCTTCCTTATTTACTGTATAAGGAGTTGAGGGAGCAGAGCCACCCCAGATTGATGAACAGCCTGTAGCGTTGGCAATGTACATTCTGTCGCCGAAGAGCTGTGTGATGAGCTTAGCGTAAGGAGTTTCACCACAGCCTGCGCAAGCGCCTGAGAATTCGAGCAGGGGCTGCTTGAACTGTGAACCCTTAACTGTTGTTTCCTTGAACTTCTCGTGAACCTCGGGCTTGTCGGCTACTTCCTTAACAGCGTAGTCGAACATGGGCTGTTCGTTCATCTGAGAATCAAGTGACTTCATAACGAGTGCCTTGTTCTTAGAGGGGCAAACCTGTGCGCAAACGCCGCAGCCTGTGCAGTCGAGAACAGAAGTTACCATAGCGAACTTCATGCCGGGAAGACCCATAGCGTCCTTCATCTTTGCACCTGCAGGAGCCTTAGCAGCTTCTTCTTCGGAAAGAATTACGGGACGGATAACTGCGTGAGGACAAACGAATGAACACTGGTTACATTCGATACAGTTCTCGGGAATCCACTCGGGAACGTCTACTGCGATACCACGCTTCTCATAAGCTGCAGAGCCCTGGGGGAATGTACCGTCAGCCATGCCTACGAATGTAGATACGGGGAGCTTGTCGCCTCTCTGAGCATTAACGGGGATAAGGATATTGTTAACGAAATCAACGAGATCCTTTCTGTCACCTGTAGCTGTGTGAACGGGAAGTGTACCCTCAGCGTCAGCCCAAGATGCAGGAACGTCAACCTTGATAACCTCGCCTGCGCCCTTTTCGATTGCGGCGTAGTTCATTTTAACAATGTCGTCACCCTTCTTAGCAAATGACTTGTAAGCAGCCTTCTTCATATATTCGATAGCATCTTCAGCGGGGATGATGTTAGCGATTGAGAAGAATGCAGACTGTAATACAGTATTTGTCTTGTTGCCAAGACCGATCTCCTTAGCTACCTTGATAGCGTTGATGATGTAGAAGTTGATGTTGTTCTTAGCAATGTATGCCTTAACGGGAGCGGGGAGCTTCTCGTCAAGCTCGTCAACTGTCCACTGGCAGTTGAGCAGGAATGAACCGCCGGGTACAACGTCCTCAACCATATCGTACTTGTCGATGTATGAGGGGTTGTGGCAAGCTACGAAGTTAGCCTTGTTTACAAAGTAAGTTGACTTGATAGGCGACTTACCGAAACGAAGGTGAGAAATCGTAACACCGCCCGACTTCTTTGAGTCGTATGCGAAGTATGCCTGAGCATACATATCTGTGTGGTCACCGATGATCTTGATAGAGTTCTTGTTAGCACCGACAGTACCGTCTGAACCAAGACCCCAGAACTTACAGCAGGTTGTGCCTTCGGGAGTTGTGTTGGGGTTCTCACCGATGGGCAGTGAAAGGCCTGTAACGTCATCCTCAATACCGATTGTGAACCTGGGCTTTTCTGTGTTGTTGTATACTGCAATGATCTGAGCAGGGTTAGTATCCTTAGAACCAAGACCGTAACGACCTGTGAATACGGGTACATCCTGGAACTTGCCTGCCTGCTTGAGAGCTGCAACAACGTCGAGGTATAAGGGTTCGCCGAGTGCGCCGGGTTCCTTTGTTCTGTCGAGAACTGTAATCTTCTTAACAGTTTCGGGAATAGCAGATACGAAAGCGTCAACGCTGAAGGGTCTGTAAAGTCTAACCTTAACAAGACCAACCTTCTTGCCCTGAGCTAACATATAGTCGATTGTTTCTTCGATAGTATCGCAAACAGAGCCCATAGCAATGATTACCTGCTCAGCATCGGGAGCACCGTAGTAGTTGAACAGCTTGTAATCTGTACCGATCTCAGCGTTTACCTTGTCCATGTACTTCTGTACGATAGCGGGTGTAGCTTCATAGTACTTGTTGCTTGCTTCTCTTGCCTGGAAGAAGATGTCGGGGTTCTGAGCTGTGCCGTGCAGAACGGGCTTCTCGGGATTGAGAGCTCTGTTTCTGAAAGCGTCTACAGCTTCGTGGTCGAGCATCTTGTCGAGTGTTTCATAGTCCCATACTTCAATCTTCTGGATTTCGTGTGATGTTCTGAAACCGTCGAAGAAGTGAAGGAAAGGAACTCTTGCCTCGTATGTTGAAAGGTGAGCTACAGCACCGAGATCCATAACTTCCTGAGGGTTAGTGGAGCAGAGCATTGCATAGCCTGTCTGACGGCAAGCGTAGATGTCGCTGTGATCACCGAAAATAGAAAGTGCGTGTGTTGCAAGAGCACGAGCGGAAACATGAATAACGCTGGGCAGTAATTCACCTGCAATTTTATACATATTGGGGATCATGAGCAGTAAGCCCTGTGATGCTGTGTAAGTTGTAGTACATGCACCTGCTGCGAGAGAGCCGTGAACTGCGCCTGCTGCGCCGGCTTCTGACTGCATTTCTACTACCTTTACTTCCTGTCCGAAAATGTTCTTTCTTCCGGCTGTTGACCAGGAATCTGTTACTTCAGCCATTACTGAAGATGGTGTAATGGGGTAAATCGCTGCAACGTCAGTAAACGCATAAGACACGTGACCTGCGGCGTTGTTACCGTCCATAGTAAGTTTTTGTCTTCCCATGGGAATCGTCCTCCTTTGTTTTTGCATACAGTCATACCAAGACGTATGCTTTCAACTTAGTATTATATCATAATCGTTCCGGAATGTAAACCTCTAAAAGTGAAAATTTTCAGAATTTTTTAGTTTCCTGTACAATTTTTTTGAGTCAGCTTAAGCTAACCCGATATAACTGTCTTTGAAAGAATGTTTTCCGCCGGCAACGCAAAATATGCTCTGTATAAGATGTGACAGGCGTATTTCCGCTATCTGTGCGGAGAAGGAGGCTGTGCCGCTGCGAGCGGATATCTGTTGTTTCGATAATCTTTGTGAAAAGTAAGAAAAAATTTCCCGCTCCTCCTTGAAATAATCGCCGTTTAATGATACAATATTATATATAAACTTACTATGAAATTCGCTGCAACAGCAGTTATAGGAACGGAGCAGAAAAATTGATCCAGTATTTAAAGGATATCTGGGAGAATATACAGAGTGTTTTTGCAACAATGGGACTTGTTGATTATCTTGATATTCTCCTTCTTGCCTATCTCATATATAAAGGCATTAAAATCATCAAGGAAACACGGGCGGAGCAGCTTATCAAAGGTATAATTCTGCTTGCTATACTTTTCTTTGTCGTAAACCAGTTTCAGCTGAAGGCGATGAAGGTTATAATAGAAACCTTCCTCAATGTCGGAATTATCGCTATACTTATTGTGTTCCAGCCTGAGCTTCGCCGTGTGCTTGAAAAAATGGGACGAACCACAAAGGTGAAAAAGCTGGCTCTTAATTTTGAAAGTAAGACGGATGCGGCGACCGCCGACATACATAACTGTATAGAGGCTGTCTGTACGGCTTGCGAACAGCGGGCGCACTTATCGTTTTCGAGCGTGAAACAAAGCTCGGTGAGCAGATAGACACCGGTACGATAATCAACGCAACGCCGAGCCCTGAGCTTTTCGGCAATATATTTTTCCCGAACACGCCGCTGCACGACGGTGCGGTGATAATCCGTGACAGCAAGGTATATGCCGCAGGATGCTTCCTGCCTAAGCCTCAGAAGGAAGAACTGATTTCAAAGGCTCTCGGTTCACGTCACAGAGCGGCTATCGGTATGAGCGAGGTTTCAGATGCGGTGATAGTTGTTGTTTCGGAAGAAACCGGTACTATATCTATAGCCGAAAACGGAAGTCTTACACGCTTTTACAATAAGGATACACTGCGAAAGCTGCTTACGGCAAAGCTGATTCCAGAAAAGCCCGAAGCAAAGAAGATGAAGAATAAGGCTTTAAAAAAGCATAAGAAAAACGCACCCGATGCAAAAAAAGAAAAGGGGGCGGATAAATAATGAAGGAATGGATAAAGAGTTTTTTACAGAATTTTGTAAAGAATCTTAAGAATATTATATTTGCACTGATTATTGCAATCATTGTATGGTTTGCAATCTCGATGCAGATATTCCCTGATGTCACAACTCACGTCAGCGATATTCCGGTTGAAGTCAAGGCTACGGAATATATGACGGAAAATGCGCTTTCCGTAACGAACAGTTATATTGATAAGATAACCGTACAGGTAACAGGCAAAAGATATGAGGTAGGAAACCTTACTGCAAGCGATTTTACAGCCCGTGCGGATCTGTCGGCTATCACGGCGCCGGGTGAATATAAGGTAAAGGTTAACGTAACACCGGTAAAGGAAAACAGCTGTACGGTTGACGATGAGGGTCTGAGCGTTAAACTCAAGGTCGAAAAGACGGTATCAAAAACGTTCAGTATTTCCGACGGCAGTATGAAGGCTGTAGCTGAAGGTATTACCGCTACGGCGGGTATGAAGATAGACAGCGTTACCGCTGAGCCTTCGACTATAACGCTTACGGGCGACAGCACCGCAATAGACGCAGTGAAATCGGTCGAGATACGTTCTGTATTTGCAGGCGAAACCTCGGAGTCGGTTTCTTCAAAAGGTCAGATTGTTCTGCTTGGCAGTAACGGAGATATAATCGAAAATCCCGATATAAAATACGACAACGAGAGCTACACCGTGAATATAACGCTGTATAAACAGAAAACATTACCGCTTACCGTACAGTTTACAAATGTTCCGTCAAACTTTGATTTAAGCAGTCTTAAGTACAGCATCTATCCGGAATCGCTCACTGTTTCTTCACCCGACGATTCGCTTGATTCACAGGAGAAATTCGAGATAGGAACGATAGATCTCAGTCAGCTTACGACCAAGTATTTGCAGAAGCTGACGCTTCCGATAGCTTTACCCGAAGGATATAAGAATATCAGCGGAAACACATCCGCTATGGTTTCCTTTGAGGATGCGGAGAATTACACGTTCCTCAGCTATACTGTCCAGAAGGACAATATCCGTATTATAAACGCACCGGACAATTTTGATGTCGATGTTCTTACAAACGAACTCAGCGTCAATGTTACGGGTCCGGCAGATGAAATAGCGGCGCTTGCGTCAAAGGATATTTATGCGACAATAGACCTTATGGGAACTACTCTCACAGCAGGGCTTAAAGATGTGACTGCGGAATTTACGTTGCGTGGAACCAAGGTCAGAAGCTGGGTTACAGGAGAATATAAGGTATCTATACAGGTAACCGAGAGGGCAGAGGATACTGCGGATTAAAATCGGAACGGAGATGTTTTCTTGAATATTTCATTGCTTTCACAGGCGGTCGGTACGTCTACCGATCCGCTTGAGAATGCGCAGGAGCAGATAAAAGAAGCTGAAACGTTTTTCAATCAAATGATAAACGCTTTTGTAGGATATCTGCCTACGCTGATTGCGGCGGCAATAATACTGATAGTAGGAATAGTTATTTCCAAACTTGTGCTGAAAATGATGAGCAGGGGTATGAAACACGATGTTATCGACAAGACTGTTTCACGCTTTATTTATTCATTGGTCAGAATACTGCTTTATGCGCTGCTCGCTACTATTGTTCTCGCCGTTCTCGGCGTTCCGATGACTTCTATAATAGCGGTGATAGGAACGGCAGGCGTTGCCATCGGACTTGCGCTTCAGGACAGCCTTTCAAATATAGCGGGCGGATTCAGCATAATGCTCACAAAGCCGTTCAAAATAGGAGATTACATCAAAGTCGATGATGTCGAGGGTACGGTTGAAGCAATCAATATGTGGTATACCGAGCTTCATTCATATGATAATAAAGCTATCTTCTATCCCAACGGTCAGATAACATCAAAGAAGGTCACCAACTATACAACGCTTGGAATAAGGCGTGTGGATATGGTATATACGATTTCTTACAATGCCGATTTCAGAAAGGCGATGGAGGTTCTCAAAAGCATAACAGATGCTCACGAACTTATACTTAAAGAGCCTGAGCCGAAAATAAGGATAACCGAGCTTGCTGAGAGCGCTGTAAGAATAACCTGTTATCCGTGGGTAAAGGCTGAGGACTACTGGACGGTATACTTTGACCTTAACGAAGCGGTCAAGGAGCAGTTCGATGCGAACGGTATCGAGATACCCTATAATCAGCTTGATGTGCATCTGAAAAAAGACAATCAGGATGCCGCTACGAAAAAATAAAGCAGGCAATAATGCTTTCGCAGAGCTGTCGCAGGCTCTGCGAATTGTTATATCGGACGATATACGGTAAGGAAAATTGATTTGCAAATGAGAAAAGGAGCTTTTTGTGGACAAGATACATCTGAAATCACCGTCAAACTGGATAAACGATCCCAACGGATTTATATATTATAAAGGTAAGTACCATTTGTTCTATCAGCATTTTCCCTATGCGCCGGTATGGGGCAGAATGCACTGGGGACACGCTGTAAGTGACGATCTTGTTACATGGGAGCATAAGGGGATAGCTCTTTATCCTACCAAGAAAAATGACAGGAGCGGATGCTTTTCGGGTAGTGCGGTCGAGCATGACGGGAAAATGCACATTTTTTATACCGGCATAAATTATCGTGAGGAAGATCCCGAAAATATCAACTGCGCACTGAATTACGGCTTTATAGCGTCACAGATGAAGATTGTTTCGCAAGACGGATATACCTTTGATAATTTCAATGCGAAAACTACGATAATTCAACCTTTGCGTGACAGCACTTCAGGCTCGGAATCCGACACCAGAGATCCTAAGGTATGGCGTGGCAGTGATGCGTGGTATATGATAGTCGGAAGCACCTATGACAATAACGGAAGATTCCTGTTTTTCAAAAGCGAAAATCTTGAAAACTGGGAATATGTGAATTATTGCGAAAAAAGAGGATTCGGCTGTATCTGGGAATGCCCGGATTATTTTGAAGTCAACGGTAAAGGCGTAGTAATCTTTTCACCCATCGGAATACTTGATGATAATATGACGTATGATTCAGCGGCAATATGCTGTTTTGCGGATTTTGACGAAAAAAGCTGTAAAATGACTATGAGCGATGAATACAGTATGTTTGATTACGGCATAGACCTGTATGCGCCGCAGAGCAATACGGACGAAAACGGCAGACGTGTAGTTATTGCGTGGGCGAGAATGCCCGAAGCGGTAGGCGATAATGAGAATAAACGCATAGGTATGATGTGTATACCTCGTGTGGTTGACATAAGAAATAATCACATATATTTTTCACCTCACCCGAACATAAGAAAAGCCTTTTCAAAAAAGAGCGGCAAGCCCTCGCATAAATCGGGATATATGCTGAAAACAGCGATAAACAACGGGGAGAGCATAAATGTCGGCGGTTATATCATCCGCCGTGAAGATGATATTATCATAACTGATCGTACAGCGGTTTTTATAAATGATAAAAATTACAGGCTTATTACAAAAACACCTGTTGTGAAAGAGGGGAACAGGCTCGAAATCTATGTCGACAGCAATCTGATAGAAATATATATCAATGACGGGGAATATGTGCTGAGCAGTGTGGTTTACGGATTGTCGGATATAATTGAAGGCGGAGAATACGAGATTTTCGTAACGGAATAAATATCTGAAAGGGAATATATCATGGAAGAAAAGAACACAAATGTTTCGCAAACGGAAGAAAATCCGGAGCAGAACAGCCCTGAAATATCGATTGAGAGTGAAAGCACGACCGAAGCGGCAAAAGCCGGCATTAAGACGGCAGTGCCTAAATGGCTTATCGTAATTATAGCGGCTATGGCGGCGGTGATAATAGGGCTTTCGGTAACGCTCGCAGTGATTCTTGCGGGAGGGAAAACCGTCGATGAATCGTCATCATCGCAGAGCGGCACATCCGCAGATAACAGCGAAAACTCATCATTACCACAAAGCACGCAGAGTAATACTTCGACAGACAGCTCGCAGGGCGCTGTAACGGAAGATGGCATCATCCTGCAATATTCCGTAGATAATTCGTGGGGCGACGACGGAAATCTGAATTACGGAGTTCAGTTTGGTATCACCAACAATACAAACAGCGGAATTTCAGGCTGGGAGCTGGTCGTTGAAATAGACGGTCTTAAAGGCTGTGAGGGCTGGAACGGCACATACAGCCAAAACGGAAATACGGTAACAGTAACAAACGCCGAATATAATGGGGATATTCAGCCAGGCTCCACTGTGGTTATCGGCTGCAATCTGAATACGGACAAAGAACTGAAAATAAACAGGGCAGAGCTTAACAAAACGCAGTGCGTTGTTAAAGCGGGAAATGTAAATCAGAACAATCAGAACAATCAGAATAATCAGAATAATCAGAATAATCAGAATAATCAGAATGCAAACGGTAATGGCACTTCCGAAACAGATGTTGACGCACTGCTTGAAAGGAGCAAGGACGGCGAACAAGGTGACGACTGGCTTCATACGGACGGAAACAAAATCCTTGATAAAGACGGTAAGCAGGTGTGGCTTACAGGTGTGAACTGGTTTGGATATAATACCGGCACGAATACATTCGACGGCTTATGGAACAGTGAGCTTAAGTCGTCCGTAAAGGCTATTGCCGATCACGGATTCAACCTTATCCGTGTGCCGATGTCGGCTGAGCTTATAAATTCGTGGGCGGCAGGAGAATATCCCAAGGCAAACTACAACAATGCCTACAACACAGAGCTTAACAGTATGAACAGCCTTCAGATATTCGATTATTTTCTGAAGCTGGCGGAGGAGAACGGTATTAAGGTTATGCCGGACATCCATTCCGCAGAAACAAATGCCTCAGGGCATACGGTGAATCTCTGGTATACCGACAAGGTAAGCGCAGAGGATTATTATAAGGCGCTTGAGTGGATGGCGGAACGTTATAAGGATAATGATACGATAATAGCGTACGATCTCAAGAACGAGCCGCACGGCAAGCCCTATGAAGCGGATAAAGCGGCGATATGGAACGATTCCGATTCGGCTAACAACTGGAAATATGTTGCCGAAACTGCCGCATCAAGAATACTTGCCAAGAATCCGAATGTGCTTATAATGGTAGAGGGTACCGAGATATATCCGACAGATATTAAGAGCAACAAGGATTTCAGCTCTACAAATGACGATGATTACTATTTTAACTGGTGGGGCGGTAACCTCAGGGGCGTAAAGGATTTTCCTGTCAATCTCGGAAAATATCAGAACAAGCTGGTGTATTCTCCGCACGACTACGGTCCTACGGTCTATCAGCAGCCGTGGTTTGAGGGCGACTATGATTTTGACAGCCTTATGCATGACTGCTGGCAGGATAACTGGTTCTTCATCTACAAGAACAATACCGCACCGCTTCTTATAGGAGAATGGGGCGGATTTATGAAGGAGCCTAATCTTAAATGGATGACCTGTATGCGCCGTCTGATAAGCGAGAACCATCTTAACCACACGTTCTGGTGCTACAATGCCAACTCGGGCGATACGGGCGGACTTGTGCTTGATGATTTTTCAACGTGGGACGAAGAAAAGTACGCATTTGTAAAGGAAGTTCTGTGGCAGGAAAACGGCAAGTTCGTAGGTCTTGACCATAAGATCGCACTCGGTGAAAACGGTATCACGCTGAAGGATGCCAAGGGGCTTTAGAGCCTGATAAGCGATGAAATTTAAATGCCGATAACGTCATATCCATCCTTGCTAAAACGGCAGGGATGGATATGATGTGAGGCAAATAATAAAATATGTATCTGCTTTACGGGACATTTATTGTCACGAAATGGCGGCAATTTTAAGCTGTAAAAGAAAATCGAAAAATTTTCAAAAAAGTCTTGACATTTCATTTTTATTGTGTTATAATATACAAGCGTCAATGAGATGCGTGCTTTTAAAGCAGTTAATGAATATGCGGGTGTAGTTCAATGGCTAGAATCCCAGCCTTCCAAGCTGGTTGTGTGGGTTCGATTCCCATCACCCGCTCCATAGTTTTCACGAAAGTGAAAACTTATTTATTTTGATAAATATGAAAATGCAGACCATGCGCCACTAGCTCAGCTGGATAGAGCAACCGCCTTCTAAGCGGTAGGTCACAGGTTCGAATCCTGTGTGGCGTGCCATTTATGGTGGGTGTAGCGTAGCTGGTTAACGCGTCGGATTGTGGTCCCGAAGATCGTGGGTTCGAGTCCCATCTCCCACCCCATATTTATTAAGAACGAATGCCGCCTGCGCTGGCTTATAGTGCCGGCGGCATTCGTTTATACTGGGATATAGCCAAGCGGTAAGGCAACGGACTTTGACTCCGTCACTCGTGGGTTCAAATCCCGCTATCCCAGCCATGCGTAAATCCTCTCTGTCACTGCGATTGAGGGGGTTTTCTTTTTGGGGATTTTTGTGTTGTAATTGGCGATTACGCCACAATTACGCCATTGTGTATTTGTCAACCGCTTCAGAAAGTATCTTATAATCATCCATGTGTGTGTAACCGCCGGTTACTTCTAAAGACTGATGACCGAGAATTTTCGATACAACGGCAGTCGGCATTCCTCGTGCCTGCATCAGCGTGCTATATGTGTGTCGTGTTGAATGCGGCGGTAAAACTTCTATAGGATGCTTTCCGTCAGTCGCAAGTTGCTTATTAAGACGATCGAAGAACCACATATATCTGCTTCGCAGGCTTGATTCTGTGACAATGTAATCAGCGATAACATATTTCTGAGCTCTGTTGATTTTTTCTTCAATAAAAGTCATTACATTCTTATTGATAGGTACTATTCGTTCCTTGCCGTTCTTTGGTGGGCCTATCGTTCCATCACGCTTAACAGCACTGTCGATAAGTACACAGCTACGTTTAAAATCGAACTTTCCCGGTGATAGAGCTCTCAGCTCACCGGAGCGTATTCCTGTTGACAAAAGAATGATTATCGGAAGCCCGAAAGTATCGTCGTTTTTTGCAAAATTTAAGATTTCGATTGCATCCTCCTCTGTGTAACTTTGCTTCTGTCCTGCTTTCTTCTTGGATATCTGCGCTCTTGTAACGGGATTCTTTGTGCAATAATCGTTGTCTACTGCGTCCTCAAATAAGGCATTTAACAAAAAGCGTAACCGCTTCCGAATACTTTGGCTGTAATCAAGGTTCGCAAAAAAATCGGTAATATGGATGGGCTTGATGTCACTCAAGCTCATTTTGCCTATCTTATGATCGCTCACTTTTTGTAAGAGATACTTATATTCTTCAAACGTGCTTCGCTGTATGTTGTTTTTCTTGTATGTGTCCAGCCACACAGGAATCCATTCCGACAGTAAATAGTCGTCGGTTGCTCGCTTTGATTCTCCGCCGCTCTTGATAAACTCTTTGTACTTCTTACGGCATTCAGATTCCGTAGAGCCGTAGAATCGGTAACGTAATCTTTTCCCGAAAATATCATAGCCATCACTTATGGTCAACTCTATTTGGCCTGTTTTAAGTTTTCTGAAACTTCCGTCGCCTTTTTTGCGTGCTCTCATAATTAACACCTCCTAAATTTATTCCCCGCTTGTTACGGCGGGGAATTGAATTATCTTTCGTATCCTTTTGACTTTTTCTTTTTGGGTTTAATTTCCTGTGTTTGTTGATAACCCGATACTAAATCTGCGTGACAGTTTTCGCATGTTTTGGCGCAAGCGTCATTTATGTGTGCACAGTTAGGACAACATATTTTTTCGCTCATCTTCAGCCCTCCTTTCTGCTGGGATGCTTATTATACACCAAGTTTTGCTTTAAGTGCATTCTGTAATGTCTGTGAGAAATTGACGTTGTTTTTTACCGCAAGGTCGTTGAGCCATGCGGGAATTGTAAGCGTTTTCTTGACGGATTTTTCAAAATGCTTTTTCGCATAGTCTTCCACATCAACAGATACGAGATTTACAAATGCGCTTTCGTATTCGTCATACTCGGCGTTTATATCTATATCCGCAGGATCTGACGGTGTGGGAAGCTCTGACTTGCTCTGCTTAAGGTCATAGATGTAACCTGCAAGACAATCAACCGCCATTTCCATAGCGTCCTGTAAGTCATCGCCGAATGTTGAAAGATGATCAAGGTCGGGGAAAATCACGGAATACTGACCGTTTTTCTCTTTGTAAAAACAAGCGGGATAAACAGATAACATAACAGCACCTCTCTTTCTATATACGGCAGGATTTGGGGCTTATTTCAGCCCCGCCTGCTTGAGTATTGAATTTGCTGTGCCTTTCGGTATGTCGCCCTTGTGGTTCGGCACAGTAACCTTTCCGGGCTTGTTCGGATTTGTGTATTGGAAGTGAGAGCCTCTTGTATCTTTCAGCACCCAACCGTCAGCCTTCAATAGCTTTTCCAATTCCTTGAACGTCATACGCTCTACCTCCTTACACTTAGTATTATAGCATAGAATACGTGTTATGTCAATACGTATTGAAAACTTTTTAGAAAAATTTCATAAATTCACATCTAAGGTAGCGTTTCACGACCTTAGCGATAATTTATTGTTTCAATTTTCTTTGGTATTTGTCCCTCAGCGTGATTACTCTCTCTTCGTCGCTTCCTGTTGCACTGATATAAGCGTTAAGCACTTGGATGGCATCTTTGTATCGTTCTACTTTTGCGAGCATTTCAGGCACATGCTGTATATAGCGTTCGCTGTTTGGGACCAATAAACACGCTTGAAAGCCTGCTTCGGCCGATTCACTGTATTTCCCTTCATTGTTAAATTCAATAGCGTCTGCAAACAGTGTGTCAGGAATGGATAGCGGTTTTTGAAGTTCCAAAAACTCAGGCTGATAAAAAACAGCACTTGAACATCCGTGCACACAAAAAGGCGGAAAATTTATAGTCATTTTTGCTTCCTTTATTCTATACGTTTTTCCTCTTTGTTCACGGCATTTGTGGCACGGGGCACTGTGTGTGATGATTGTGTACGGCTCATCGGGAGTATGTAAATGCTTTAAGGAATTATATTCTCTCAGACACGTGATGATTCTTGACGGTGCTAAGCTAAGTGGCAAAGCAAACCAGTCAGTTAGATCATATTTCAATTTAAGATAACGTTTAATTTTTCTGTAATCTGGATAAATGATATACAACCTGCACAGATCATCAAAAATTTTATCACTAATTGAAGTCTGAAAAAGCCTTTCTAACAGTCCTTTGTTTTTAACAAAGAAGTTGTAATAGGCTTCTTCAGTGGTACTTTCAAAAATAGGTTTGTTCTTTGTCAAGTCGGAAAGCAATTTGTCCGTTTCGATTACAAAAATTTTGTCCTTTTCCGATTTACTTAAATATGTATTATTGTAGTCGCTGTCAGCATTAAATTCTTTAATCACCATAATAGTGTCTTCAGATAACCGTTCTTTATAAGGACCTATGCTTTCAAAGAACTTGCTTACTTTGTTTTGCTTACCTTTTTCTGTTTTTAATTTAGACGCTTCGTACAAAGTCTTATTCCAATATCGCTTGAAGAAAGCTTGACAATACTTTTGATAATTTGCAGCAATCTCTTGTAGTTCTTCACTTGGTGTAGGATGATAAAAACCGTCGTATTCAATAGTACACAATTCTTCTAAAGCGGATTGCAACCGGTCTAAATTATCAAAAAATTTGTCGATGTTTGTGCTTTCCCGTACCCAGTGCTTATAATCGGCTATACCGCAATATATCAAATATACTCGTGTAGCCGTATCTAAGTCTTCATACATAATCTCACCTCGTCATTTCCACGCTTTTTACTTTTCTACATTTGTTCAACTTCTTCTAAAGAATTAAAACTAAAAAAGTCGCCTCTGGCTATATGCTCCATTTCATGAGCTATAGCCTTTTTTTGTTCCTCATACGATATATTTGAGTTTATGTAAATATTGTAAAAACCGTCGTAATCCATAGCTGTAACGCCTTTTACTGTAGTAGGTAAAGAAATGTATCTGATACAATAATCCAATATCATTCACTGTCCTTTTGCAAACGCTTTAAAATTTCAACAGTAGCTTCTATATCTTCTTTAGTAACATTCTTTGACACGCTGAAAAGTATTTTCATTTCAGGTCGAGTTCGCAGTTCGTCAATTATGTCTCTTGTTTCATCGTCAAGGTAAATAGGCTCATTGTGAGCTTCAACCCTTATGTTTTCTTCGCCATTTAATAAATAATCAATAGGAACCCCAAAATACTCGGCAATTTTTGAAACTGCTTCTGATGAGAGAGCCTTACTTCTGCCGTATTTCAAATCGGTGATGGATCCTCTACTTACTTTGGCTTCTCTGCACATCGCTGTAACTGAAATTTTATGTTTCAAACATAAATTTTCAATTCTTATGTACAATTCTGACATAGTTACACCTCATTTTTTGTGCAACCGTACAGTCTTACGAAATTCCGTAAATTAATTCAAAATAGCCATTGACATTTACGGAGAAACGTAATATAATACAAACATGGACAGTACGGAAGAACGTAATATAATCATTTCGCATCTACAGTGTATTACATTTTTCCGTAAAAGTCAACACTATAATGATATATAGTATATTTTAGTATGTAAAAGAGGTGATAATTATTAGCGAACGTAAAAGACCATTAACTGAGTACGGAGTAGAGGTCAAAGTCAAACTTATGAAGCTAAACAAAACGCAAAAATGGCTTATAGAAGAAGTTAAAAAACTTCTGCCGGAAACCTATCTTGATTCATCTAATTTATACAAGATAATGACAGGTGAAATTAAGTCAATCAAAATCGAAACTGCTATAAATCAGGTTTTGAATACTAACTGTACTCCATAAAAACGCATGCAACAAACAGAGGAGGTGAGAATATGGAAGCCAACATTGAAAGAGAATGGGAAGAAAAGTACAAGCCTGCTATTCTCCGGCATAAGAAAGTGCCAAAGGAGATAGTAGCCGATTTGCTTGACGTATCAACACAGACGGTTGATGATATGCTTCGCTCGGGTGATTATCATTTTGGTATTGCACGGCATTGTGCAGGCGGTAAATACAAGTATGAGATTCATCCATTGCGATTTATAGCGTGGTACGAAGGAAGGTTACTTTAATAAGGAGGTAAAAATGAAAATATCTAAGATAATTGCCCGTATACTGTCCCTGCTCCTCAGAGCCTGGATAACAGCCTCTGCGGCAGTAATGATGTACATACCGATGTCGGCACTGGCATATGCCGAACGTGGCTATCGTGCTGTCGGCGGCGAAATGCTCCCCGTTGCAATAGTCGCTGTTGCGGTCTGGTACGGGCTGGGATGGCTTATGCGGGAGTGGTACAGGACGATGAGAGGAGGACGCAAATGAAAGCAAACGCCCCTAACGCCCTACTCGCACGTGACGCAAACGAAGCAGCAAGAGCGGGGCTAAGCTATGGTGCGTGGCGGTCACTAAAGGACAGTCAGAAGCTCGCCGACAAGGTACATTTCCGCAGGGCACAGCAGGTAGCGGAGATACGAAGAAAGAGAGGAAAGAAGAAATGAAGTATAAGGTAACAGCAACGTTTGATGCAATATATGAGGCAATGGCGCTTGTCAATGCTCTTGTCGGTGTTGTCGATGAGGTTGAGATGATTGACGAGGAGGAAGAAGACGATGATCAGATATGAGAAGCCTATCATCAAGACTGCCTCAGAAATTCAACCGGGCGACATCTTCCGTGCTGAGTACGGAGATTATGGCGACTGGTGTGAGTTAGTGTTTGTGTGTTGCGGCATGAGCGTACCAGGATGTACAATGACGGTTTTTCATCATATCGGCAGGAAGAACATAAAGCGATGCTACGAATACACAGACATAACTCGTGTTACATATACGGTTGTCGGCAGAGAATCGGCATAAAAGAAAAGGCTGTCACAAGGACAGCCATAAAACAAACAAAAATGTTATTACAGTGATTATATCACAGCGTGAAAGGAATGTCAATGGTTACACCATTATAAGAACAAATTGAACTTCTCATCGGACCTATAACACAGGACGAGTTCTGGACCGCAGTACCTAAGGCACACGCAAAGCTGTGGCGGATAATTGAACGTGAGGGCAATCCTGACGGCAGGAGACTGACGATTGATTATGCGGTACAGCTGATAGCAGAACAGATAGAAGCGGGCAGAATGATGAATAAGCATAGGAAGGACTAATAGATGGATACATATAACTCGTTTATAGCAAGCAAAGCTATAACAGTTGAAGCTAAAGGATTTAAAGTTGATATAAGTGAACTGAATCCGATGCTCTTTGATTTTCAGAAAGATATAGTCCGTTGGGCTCTTGCAAAGGGTAAAGCGGCAATATTTGCTGATTGTGGTGATGGCAAGACTGCGATGCAACTCGAATGGGCGGAACAGATACGGAAGAGGACGGGAGCAAAAGTGCTCATAATAGCTCCACTCGCAGTATCGGCTCAGACACAGAGAGAAGGTCAAAAATTTGGTATAGCGGTTAATATCTGTTCTTCTCAAAGTGATGCAACAAACACTGCGGTCAACATCACTAATTATGAGAAACTTGATAAGTTCATATCATCAGAGTTTGAAGCAATTGTGCTTGACGAAAGTTCTATCATTAAGAGTTTTTCGGGAAAGATACGTAATCAGATAATGGGTATGTTTGCAATGACACCATACAAACTTGCTTGCACCGCTACGCCTGCTCCTAATGACTATATGGAACTCGGCAATCACTCTGAGTTCTTAGGGGTAATGACACGAGCTGAAATGCTTGCAATGTACTTCGTGCATGATGGCGGAGAAACATCAAAATGGCGGCTTAAAGGTCATGCTCAGGATTTATTCTGGAAATGGCTATCGAGTTGGTGCGTTGTAATGGATGATCCTAAAAAACTCGGATATAAATGCGATGGCTATGATTTACCAGCGCTAAACGTGCATGAAATAGTTGTTGATGCAGAGTACGCCGAGAATGTAGCAATGACGCTAAAAGAGCGGCGTGAAGCACGTAAAGAATCGCTCGATGCAAGGTGCTATGCAGCGGCTGAACTTGTCAATTCATCTGAAGAAACATGGTTATGTTGGTGCGATTTGAACGCAGAAGCGGAGAAACTCCGTAGCACAATTTATGGTAGCGTGAATGTGCAGGGCTCAGACACTGCTGAATATAAGTCGAAATCTATGCTTGATTTTGCAAGCGGAAATATAAAATGTCTTATAACAAAACCTAAGATAGCGGGATACGGTATGAATTGGCAGAATTGCCATAACGTTATATTCGTAGGGCTATCAGATAGCTTTGAAGCGTATTATCAGGCTATACGGCGTTGTTGGCGATTTGGGCAGAAAAACGACGTTAATGTGTATATAGTTATTTCTGCACGAGAGGGAGCAGTAAAAGAAAATATTGAACGTAAGCAACGTGACAATGAAAAAATGAAAGAACATCTTATTGAACTGACTAAGGATATTACACGGCGTGAATTAACTGCTACATTTCGCATATCAACAGAATATAAGCCTATGCAGTCTATGATATTGCCGTTATGGGAGGAATTTAAGTATGCCTAATGTGATAGAGCAGAACATAAAAGAACGATACTCGCTGTATAACGGCGATAGCTGTGAGATAGTTAAGGGAATACCAGACAACAGTATTCACTACACTATCTTTTCACCGCCATTTGCAAGCCTGTATACATACAGCAATAGCGACAGAGATATGGGCAACTGTAAGAACGATGACGAGTTTTACACGCATTTCAAGTATCTTGCCGCCGAACTGTTCAGAATAACTATGCCCGGACGTTTACTTTCTTTTCACTGCATGGATTTACCGAAAATGAAAGAGCGTGACGGTGTGATAGGTCTTAAAGATTTTCCTGCAATAATTCGTCAGGTATTCGAAGATTGCGGTTTTATCTATCACAGTCGTGTAACGATATGGAAAAACCCGGTCACCGAAATGCAGAGAACAAAAGCTCTTGGATTGTTACATAAACAGATAAAAAAAGACAGTGCTATGAATCGTCAGGGAATATCTGATTACATTCTGACAATGCGTAAGCCCGGAGATAATCCGGAACGTGTAACTCATACTGACGAGAGCTTCCCGTGCGATGTGTGGCAACAGTACGCTTCTCCTGTGTGGATGGATATACGTCAGAGTGATACTCTACAAAAAAACTCGGCACGAGAAGAAAAGGATGAACGTCATATATGTCCTTTACAGCTTGAAGTAATTAAACGCTGTGTAGAGCTATGGACTAACCCGAATGATATTGTTCTTGATCCTTTCGGCGGTATAGGATCTGTTCCGTTTGTAGCCCTCGGACTTGGTAGACGTGCGATAGGTATCGAGCTTAAAAGCAGCTATTATAAACAAATGGTAGCAAACGCAGAACAGGCAGATAAGAGCTTTAACGGTAGCACATCAGCTATAGGTGAACAGATGAATCTATCAGAGCTGTTCTCATCAAAAAAGGAATGACCTGCTCTCACTGCGGCAAGACCGCAGAGCAAAATAACAACTGGGTATTATGCCCGTACTACAAATATGCACCGGTGTGTATGACGCACTGCTACAGCGACTGTAAAAGGTTTGATATGGCGGTCGGGAAGTGCGTATACACGCTTAGAAAAGCAGAAAGGAACGGTAAAAAGTAATGCCGGAAATAAAAACGCATTGGAAATTGCTTACGAACCCGAATTATCTCGGAGCGTACTCACTGCCGAACGGTCAGGACATAGTAGTCGTAATTGATTATGTCCGCCGTGAAGAAATTGTAGGCGTAAACGGTAAAAAAGAATACGAGGTAGTGGCACACCTCAAGAACGGTCAGAAGCCGTTTATACTGAATAAGACAAATATGAAGCAGATACAGAAGCTGTACAACGCTCCATATATAGAAGACTGGGCAGGCCGTGCCATACAGGTATATTTTGATCCGACCGTGAAATTCGGCCGTGAAACAGTCGGCGGACTGAGAATACGTCCGACAGTACCGCAGATAGCTCAGACCGAAAGAACTTGTGCCGACTGCGGAAAAGAAATAGCAGGTAACGGCAAATTCTCTGCCGAGCAGATAGCTCAGATGTCATACGATAAGTACGGCAAAAGTCTTTGCTGGGACTGTTCACTGGCAGAAAAACAGAAGATTGAAAGCAGAAAAGCACCCGATGCATTAGGAGGTAACGCATGAAAACAACAAAAATCAAGATCAAAAACTTATTTGGCATATCGGAAACCGAGCTTGACGGACAGTCGGTTGAGATAACCGGTACGAACGGCGCAGGCAAGACATCTGTAATTGACGCTATACGCTATGCGCTGACAAACCGCTCTGACCGCTCTTTTGTACTCAAAAAAGGCGAGAATGAGGGCGAGATCATCATAGAAACCGACAGCGGATTGTACATAGACCGCAAGAAGAGAAGCGGACAGGCAGATTACAAGTCTATCAAGGAAGGCGGACGTGATGTTCCTGCTCCCGAAAGTTTCTTGCAGTCGATATTCACGCCACTGCAGATAGATCCGGTCAGGTTTATCGCTCTCCCCGAAAAAGAGCAGAACAGAATAATCCTTGATATGATAGATTTTGACTGGGATCTGAACTGGATAAAGGAACAGTTCGGTGAGATACCGAGCGGCGTTGATTATCAGCAGAACATTTTACAGGTACTATCAGACATTCAGAGCGATCACGGCGATTATTTCATTGAAAGACAGGATATTCAGCGTGAAATGCGCCATAAGCGGGCGTTCATCGAGGATATAGCAAAAGACATACCCGAACATTTTGACGCTGAAAAATGGGACAAATATGATGTTGGCGGCGTTTATTCCAAGATAACGGAAGCACAGCGCAACAACAATCTTATCGACCGTGCAAGAGCTTTTATGGACAGCTATAACAACAAGGTAAGGGGCTATGAGGCTGAGAAGGAAATAGAGCTTTCTAATGAAAAGAGCCGTATTTCTGCCGAAAAGGAAAGTCTTATCGCTGAGATCGAGCGCAAAAAGGCGGAGATAAAGGCGGCTGAGGAAAAGCTCGGCACATTCGATACGATCTATGCGGATAAGCTGGCGGTCGCTGAAGCTACCTACCGTGAAAAGATAGCAAAGCTCGACGGTGATATGAAAACAGCGCAGGATTGCCTTTCAAAAGAGCGCATAGACACATCGGCACTTGAAGCTGAGGTAAAGACGGCGGAAGCAATGAAAAAGCATCTGAACGAATATAACCGCATGGTGAATATGGAATCAGAGGTCAAAGCACTTAAAAACAAGGCGGACAAGCTGACAGAGAAGATAGAGCTTGCACGCAGTCTGCCGGGTATGATACTTGAAAATGCAACGATACCGATTGAGGGCTTTACAGTTGAAAACGGCATACCTCTTATTCACGGCTTGCCTGTCAGCAATCTTTCCGAGGGCGAAAAACTGAATCTTTGCATTGATGTTACTGTTTCAAAGCCCAACGCATTACAGCTGATACTTATTGACGGCACAGAAAAGCTCAGCACCGAGAACAGACAGCATCTGTACGAAAAGTGCAAGGAAAAAGGCTTGCAGTTTATCGCTACGAGAACAACGGACGGAGAGCTGGAGGTAAACTACTTATGATAGAAGTAAACTCGGAAAACTATTTCAGCCCTGAGATGAACAGAAAGTATATGGGCTCATCTCAGTTCAAGGCATTTAAGAAATGCGAAAACTCGGCACTGGCTGAACTTAACGGAGAGTACGAGAGGGAGGTTACAACTTCTCTCCTTGTCGGCTCTTACGTTGACGCACACTATGAGGGGACGCTCGACATTTTCAGAGCGCAGCACCCTGAGATATTCACACGAAACGGCGATCTGAAAAGCGAATACAAGCACGCAGAAACTATGATACAGCGTGCAGAAAGAGATGAGCTGTTTTCAAGGTATATGGCAGGCGAAAAGCAGGTTATCTTCATCGGTGAGATAGCCGGTGTGCCGTATAAAATCAAGGTTGACAGCTATCATCCGGATAAAGCGATAGTTGATCTGAAGTGTGTTAAGGACTTTGACGAGGTATATAACTCTGAGTTTGGAGCATGGCAGCATTTCATTGATTACTGGGGCTATGACATACAAGGTGCGATCTATCAGGAAATCGTAAGGCAGAATACAGGCAAAAGCTTGCCGTTCTATATAGCGGCGATAACGAAACAGAAGCCTGAGCCCGACTTGCAGTTATACTACATACCGCAGGAAAATCTTGACGAGGCGCTCTTTACAGTAAGGACTTTATCGCCACGTTACAAGATGATAAAGGAAGGTAAACTGACACCTCTGAGGTGTGAAAAGTGCAATTACTGCCGTCACACTAAGGTGCTTTCGGAGATCATAAACTACAGGGACGAGATAATCGACAGTAATATTGAGGACATGGAGGACTAAATGTACAACAAGGCAATTCTTATGGGGCGTATCGTAAACGACCTTGAACTTAAAACCACGCCGTCAGGCGTATCTGTGCTGTCGTTCAGAATAGCGGTTGACCGCAGATTTCAGACAAAAGGCGAAGAAAAAAAGACCGATTTTCTTAACATTGTTGCATGGCGTAACGAAGCGGAATTTATATCAAGATATTTTGCTAAGGGACGTATGATACTCATTGAGGGCGAAATTCAGACGAGAAGCTATCAGGACAAGAACGGCAATACAGCATACGTTACCGAAATAGTTGCTGACCGTTCGACATTCACGGGTGAGAAGAAGGATAGCAGTTCTTCCGGTACGACAGGTTATACGCCCGCACCTGCGGCTGCTTCGTATAATGCACCAACCACTCCGGCAAGCTCGGCAGTAGTAGCACCCGATGACGATGATGATTACCCGTTCTGATGAGGTGGCTATGAGTTTTGATAAAAAGACATTTATGAAAACCGTCACCGTTATCTATGATACAAGGGAGCAGCAGAACAAACACATTATTGACAAGCTCGGCGAATGTGGAATAATGACGGAAAAAAGAAAGCTCGATTTCGGCGATTATTCGTTTATGGCAGAGGGCAGGGACTTTTCCCTGTCTTGTGCTGTAGAACGAAAGGCGAATATAGACGAAATATATAACAACATTATGCAGGACAGGTCACGCATAGAAAAGGAAATGAGCGCCGCTTCACAGCTTGCGAACGGTTTTACGTTGCTTCTTGAAAATGTAAGCTCGTGGGGTGCGTTAAAGTCCTATCAGGTGCCTAAATGGCAGATGGATATGTCGCCACAGCGAAAGAATAAGGATATAGGTGCCAATGTCTATGCCACGCTGAAAGCGTGGAGCAGTGCAAGCAGATACGGTTTTTCCGTTGAATTTGTAGAAGATCCGAAAGACACGGCAGGCAAAATGCTTGAGATATTCTATTACTACTGGCGCAATTACAAAGAACTGACGCAGGCTCGGAGGTGATCTGATGGCTGATATTGAGGGCGGTTACATAAAGCTGTACCGCAAGATGACTAAGTGGCAATGGTACTCAGACGAGGTAATGTTCCGAGTGTTTATGCACTTGTTATTGACGGCAAATTACGAGCCTGCATACTGGCGGGATGTGAAAATTGAACGAGGTCAGACGGTCGTAAGTCTTGCAAAATTGGGCGCAACGCTGAATTACAGTAAAGATACAGTTTTGAAGGCACTTAAACGTCTGGAAAGCAGTGGAGAAATAACACGCCGACCGACCGCTCGATACACCATTGTTACTATATCTAACTACAATGAGTATCAGGATAAGCCGACCGATAACCGACCGACAACCGACCGACAACCGACCGACAACCGACCGCTGACCGACCGCAGAGTCGACCCGCTTAAAGAAGTAAAGAAGAATAAGAAGAATAAAGAAGAAAAAGAAGAAAAAGAAGCGGTACGCTCCGCTTCCGGCTCGCAGGAGCAAAATCTGATTGACCTGTACGGTATCGAGGCAACGGAGAAGTACAAGAAAAGATTTCGTGACTGGGCAGAGAAGAGAGGCAAGCAGAACCTTGATTGCGTAACGACAATTGCCAAATGGATGGAGCAGGACAACGTACCGAGAAAAAAGGCTGAGGTAAACGATGGAGGAACTCATACGAATTTCAGGCCAAGCGAATGGTGACAGCACTAAGCACGGACCGATATACACGAGCAAGGAAGTAATGGAGCTGGGGATACCGAGCGACGAACCCATACCGGAACCGAAGACGTGTAAATACTGCGGAAAGACGCTGTACCACGAATGTATTGTGATTGCAGGCAAAGCTCTTGTATGGTGGCTGAACCAACCGCAAAGGTGTGACTGTGCAAAAGCGGTCGAGTTCTGGAAGCGTTGGGACGCTAAGCAGGAAGAACTGCGGAAGGCACAGGCTATTGCAGAAGAACAGGAACAGAAGCGCCGGAAGATAGAGGCTATACTCGGCAGGTCGGGAATAAAGAAACGTTATCTTTCCCGGTCATTTGAAAACTTTGTCGTGAACGATGTGAACCGCAAGGCATACGAGATAGCAAAGTCGTATGTAGACAACTGGCAGGAGAACAAGGATAAAGGCGAAGGATTGTATTTTGAGGGAACTTGCGGAACAGGAAAGACACACCTTGCTGTTGCTATTGCAATGAAATTGATAAATCAAGGTGTACCGGTTATCTGCAAGACATCTATTGATCTGCTCGCCAGCATAAAACAAAGTTACGAGCGTGACAGCACTGTGAACGAGGAAGATGTTATTGAGGCGTACAACACTGTTGATCTACTGGTGATTGACGATTTAGGCAAGGAACGTGCTACGGAATGGTCCGTGCCTATCCTTTACCGGATAATCAACGACAGGTATGAAAATATGCTTCCGACAGTGATAACCACAAATTACAACACCGATGATCTGATTGATAAGCTTAACGCAAGCAACGATAATGAAAAGGCGGAGGCAATAATAAGCAGATTTAAAGGCAGTGCTTCCTGCGTTACTATGGCGTGGGAGGATTACAGGAGGATGAGATGAAAAACGCAAAATATTCAAAAGAAGACATAATTGAGGCTCTTGGACAGCAATGCCAAGCAGATTTTATCATCAGAGGAATTTTGAACGATCTTGAATATATAGCCTCGAAAAGAGTGTTTGATGATTACGATAAGGCTATTAAAGAACATAAGGACGCTTTTGAAGCATATATAGAGTGGAAAAATCAAATGTGCATAGCCTACGGTGACGGCAAAAGCGTTAAGTTGACAAATATACCGCCGGAAGAAATAACAAAAGGTGCGGCGCTTGAAAGAACGTTAAAAAGCGCAGCCGAAGCCGAACAAAAGCTCGATAAAAAAATCAGCAAAATGCTGAATGTTTAGGAGGGAAATATGAGTGAATGGATAAGCGTGGAAGATAGACTTCCTGAAAAACAGTCGTGGAATCACATCGCCATCCTTGACACAAAAACAGGCAGAATCAGTGTAGAGCAAGACTTATATGCTATTGAAACGGCCGAAAAATTTAAGCAGAAAAAAGGGTTTTGCAAAGATGGAAGATTTAACGGCCGTGAAGTCGTCATTGCTTGGATGCCGTTTCCTGAACCGCCGATAAGTAAGCAGGTAACGAGTAGTAAACGCAAACCCGCAACGGAAACCTGCTTGTTTTGTGGGCAAGTAATACCGAAGTGGATAAAGTGGGAGGACAAGCTTCCGCCGGATCAGGAAGAGGTGTTAGTATGCACTGTGTCACAAAAAGGAATACGAAACATCGATAAAGGATATTGGTCTATCGATCATTTTATCCATAGAGGGCGTGCACGGGTTACTCATTGGATGCCGCTTCCAGAAGCGCCTAAGGAGGAAACATGAAAGCCTGGATTGTAAACGAAAAATATGAAACAGCTTCTGCAGTTGTTTTCGCCGAAACACGAGGTAAAGCAAAAGCGCTCGCATTATGCACAAGCAGCTGTGAGGACGCAAATTTCTGTGATATTGAAGTCAGCCGAGCACCTGAAATGGACAAGTATTACGCTGAGGGAAAAACAGAAATGGACTGGTCAGATCCGAAAGACAGAATTGCATTGGTGAAAGAATGCGGATTTTACTGTGAAGAGCCGATAGCAGAAGATTGCAAAGACTGTCCTGCAAAAGATTTTTGCGATGAGGCAGTGCAGAAAGAGGAGGAATAAATGACAAAACAAGAACTACACAGCATCCGTTCGCTCCGTGACGAGATAAAATTCTGGGAACGGGCGCTTGAGCGTATAAGAAATAAATCTCCTGTCGGTTCTCCGCAGTTTGATACTATACCCTGCAACAGCGGAATAAGCAACAGGGTACAGGACAGAGTGGAAAACACGAGGTCGATCGAGGAAATAATAGCGGAGAAAAAGGCAGAGCTTGAAGCGAAGGAGCGTGAGCTTATCGAGTACATAATGACGGTTGATGACAGCCTTGTGCGCAGGGCTATGTATCTGCGCCACGTCTGCTGTAAAAGCTGGAATGCCGTTGCTATGGATATAGGCGGGGACAACACAGCTGATACGATACGGATGGCTCATGACCGCTTTATCAAAAGAAATCTGTAAGGCTGTTCGTTTTGTTCGTTTTTTCTGTGGTATTATGTAAAATAGAAAAAAAACAAAAAGTGCTTGACAATCAAAAACGGATAGTGTATAATGATAAATATCATAAGCGAGTAGAAAACATAAAAATACCAGGCAAATGGATGCCTGGTATTAGTCAAGCTTAGTCGCTTGTTTCGCTGTAGAAGATGGTGTCTGCTACTATCACTTTTACGTCCATGATCGGTGTTTTAGGGTTGTCTTCATTAAGCCCAATCCACGTTGTAAGGATAGGAGTTGGAACAAGTACAAGAATGACAAAAATTTCAACAAACTTTTTTTTGAGCTTTTTCAAGCATTTCTTGTTTGTGAGAAACGTTACGAACGCCTTTGACAGTTTCCTACTCGCTTTTGTAACTTTGCTTTTCGATTTTTTGCGTTTCATAATAAAGTACCTCCTGTTTAAGATGAATTTATAATACAAGTATTATACATAACATCGCACACCTCCTTTTGCTGTTGTTTGCCTCTTGGCACTTATTATTTTAACACAAATGCTTGAAGATGTCTATAGACATCTTCAATAAAGCTTTCTATTAAATATTGTGAAACATAACCAAAAAATTAAAAAATGTTTCACTAAATTTGTTTAAAACGCCTAAATTTATATTTGAACGCCTGGCACAGTTTGAGTGTCGGGCGTTTTTATTACCCATTATCAGAAAGGACGGTGTTACCGTGACCGAAAGACAGAAGAAATTTGCCGAATATTACGCTCAGTGCGGTAACGCCGCTCAGAGTGCGATACAGGCAGGATACAGCAAAAAGTATGCAAATACTAATGCTTCAAAATTACTACAAAATACTACAATTACGGAATACATAAAACAGCTCACCGAAGACGCCCAGACTGCACGCATAATGACCGCCCGTGAACGTCAGGCGACACTTTCCGATATAGCTAAGGATAAGCAGAACGAGCTGTCGGACCGTATCAGAGCGATCGACACGCTGAATAAGATGACGGGGGAGTATGTGGCTAAGATACAAGCGGAGGTCAAGACCTCTGAAAAGCTTTCGGACGTTTTCGCTCAGATAGGCGGTGAGGGGCTTGACGAGTAGTTTTCCTCTGTCACAAAAATATATCGACTTCATCAACAGCGTGCATAATGTGACAGCGGACTTTCTCGAAGGTACTACCGCCTCAGGAAACTACCGCAAGCGGCAAAACAACTGTGGGCGCAGGCATAAAGTTCATGCGTATGGTGTCGGCAAGTAGAAAGAAGCTCCACGTTATCGCCGCAAAGACAACCGGCAAGGCAGAAGAAACGATTATTCAGCAGGACAACGGCATTCTTGACCTTCACGCAAACGCAAAGTATTTCGGCAACGGCGATAAGGATTATAAACTGCCGCATATCAAGTTTGAGGGCAAGATAATCTATGTTCTCGGATATGACAACAAGGATAAATGGCAGATGGCACTCGGCGCTCAGTTCGGGTGCGTCTATATCGACGAGATAAATACCGCCGATATAGAGTTCGTCCGTGAGATGTCTACCCGAAATGATTACCTTATGGCTACCCTGAACCCCGATGATCCGGGCTTGCCGGTGTATAAAGAGTTTGTCAACCGTTCACGTCCATACAAAAAATACGCCTGTGATGTGCCGGATGAAATAATGAAAGAGCTTACGGAAGAACCTGTGCCGGATTGGCGGTACTGGTTCTTTACTTTTCGTGATAATCTTTCGCTGACCGATGAGGACATACAACGAAAAATGCTTGCCGCCCCGAAGGGTACTAAGCTGTACAAGAACAAGATACTGGGCTTGAGAGGGCGTGCAACGGGGCTTGTTTTCGATTTACAACCCCGTAATATAATTTCACTCGGTACGGCACAAGGCTTTAAATTCGAGCGGTTCTCGGCGGGTTTAGATACAGCCTACTCGCAGTCTTCACCTGATACGATAGCATTTACGTTTGTGGGAATCACGACGGACCGCAAATGCGTAACGCTTGACGAGGAAACATACAACAACCGTGACCGTCAGATACCGCTTACACCGTCCGATATTCCGAAAATCTTTACCGATTTTCTTGAAAGAAATCGCAAGCTGTGGGGCTTTGCGAAAGATGTCTACATAGACAGCGCAGATCAGGCAACGATACTCGAATGTCAGAAGTTCAAGCGGCTTTCGGGAAGCCTGTATAACTTCATACCTGCGTTCAAGAAAACGAAAATAATCGACCGTATTCACTTGCAGTCAGCGTGGCTGGCGGCAGGTGATTTTTATATCCTGGAACATTGCAAAAATTACATAGCGGAGCTTAACATATACAGCTGGAAAGAGGATAAGGCAGAGCCGGAGGACGGCAACGATCACTGCATAAATTCCTGCCAGTATGCCTGGCTGCCGTTCAAATCACTTATAGGGAGCGTGAAAACAGATGAAATTTGACATAGGAGAGAAAGTCAGACAGATGTTTCTGAACTGGCTCAATATAAATCCCGCATCGGAGCAAACCTTTGTCCTGAACGAAAGAACGGGGCTTATGGCGGACATTCTCCGGGCGAAGCTGTGGTACAGGGGTGACGCTTATGAGCTGTCGCAGTTCTTCAAGCAGCTCGGTTGCGGCACAAATTCTTTCTGGGGGAGCGTTCCCGATAACGAGAAAGTCCGCAAGATACACAGCGGCTTGCCTGCCATTATAGCCGATACGCTCGCCTATATCGTTTATTCGGATATGGACGATATAGCGGTCGAGGGCGAAAAAGGCAGAGCGGCATTTGAGGATATATCGCAGAACACGGACTTTACCGCACTTGTCGGAAAGGCAATAGTAGATACGCTCGTTGAGGGTGACGGCGCTTTCAAGATTTCGGTCGATGATACGCTGTCCTTAACGCCTATTGTTGAATTTGTGGGAGCTGATAAGACTGAATATCGTTATCTGAGAGGTGTGCTGTCGGAAGTTATCTTCCGCAGTGCCCACGAAGACGGCAACAGGATATATCAGCTTGAGGAGCATTACGGCAGAGGGTACATTGAAAGCCAATTGTACGACCACAGCGGTCACGAGGTGAGCCTTGACAGTGTTCCTTGCCTTGCCGGCATAGAACAACGAGTAGAGTTTGCCGGGAATTATATAATGGCTGTACCGCTGAAGTTTTACGCTTCTAAGAAATATCCGGGCAGAGGCAAGAGCATATTCGACGGCGGTAAATCCGATTGTTTTGACGCTCTGGACGAGGTTATCTCGCAGTGGTGGGACGCAATCAGAATGGGACGTGTGAAGCAGTACATACCCGATAATATGATACCACGCAATGCCGAGAACGGCTCGGTCGGAAAGCTCAACCAGTTCGGAAACAATTACATCACAATAAGCCAGCCGTTGCAGGAGGGCGTTACCCCGAAGATTGAGGTCGTACAGCCCGACATAAAGTATGACGCATTTGTATCATCGTATACAAACTGCCTGCTGATGTGCCTGCAAGGACTTGTATCGCCTGCAACACTCGGTATTGATGTCGGCAAGATGTCAAGTGCGGACGCTCAGCGAGAGAAGAAGGACGTTACGGGCAACACCCGGAACACAATAACGACAGCGCTTGAAAAGGCTCTGCCTGAGCTTGTGTCGGCTGTATTAAAAACATACGACAATATGCAGGGCAAAACTCCCGAAGAATATGAGGTAAGCGTTGATTTCGGTGAGTACGGCGCACCCGACTTTGACAGCCGTGTCGAAACGGTCGGCAAGGCAAGTACCTACGGCATTATGTCGGTCGAAACGCAGGTCGAGGAGCTGTGGGGATCATCAAAAGAAGACGAATGGAAAGCCGGTGAAGTCAAGCGTATAATGCAGGAAAAGGGGCTTGCCGATGGTGCGACATCTGCGGTAGGTGATGAGCTTGCTTAGTTTCAGAGATATTGCAAGGATATTCGAGGAGATAGAGTTAAGGCTCATTGCTTCGCTGAAACGCAATCTTTCACGGCACAAAGCTGAAGAAGAAAAAGAAGGCTTTGAATGGTCTGCGTGGCAGGCTGAAAAGCTCAATAACATTGACAATTTCCGCAAGGAGAACGCTCAGATAGCGGACGAATATGTAGATGTTATTGACGATGAAACCCGACAGCTTATGACGGATCAGTTTCACGAGGGAGAGCATACAGCGGAGCAGTCGGTCATTGATGTTTCGGAAAGCGGTGTCAATGTTCCCGATGTTCCCGATGTTCCGGCACAGCCTCAGCCGCCCGAAGCGCCGACAGCTATGCCCGATGATCACTTTTTCGGTGTCAACAAGCCGAAGATGGATAAGCTGATGGAAGACGTAACAACGCTTGAAAAGACCGCCCTTACCGCCGCTGTGCGTAATATGGACGATGTTTACCGCACAACGCTGAACAAGGTACAGCTTATGATGGGCACAGGCTCAATTACGCTTAATGAAGCAATCGACCTTGCAACAAGGGATTTTCTCGACAAGGGCATAAACTGTATCGTATACGCAGACGGCAGGCGAGTTAATATTGCCGATTATGTGCGTATGGCACTGCGCACAACGTCCACAAGGGCAACATTGCAGGGTGCGGCTAAACGCTTTGCAGAGCTTGGATATGACACTGTGCTTATATCGCAGTACGGCGGCTGTTCAAAAACGTGTGAGCCGTGGCAAGGCAAGGTTTACATAGACGATGTGTTTACCGTATGGAACGGCGAGAGAAGCGGCGACTTCGGCAAGTCAAACTACTGCGACAAGTG
>OKSN01000212.1_pt1 | contig 42469 bp, 37 predicted proteins | sample 1606191 | NCBI WGS metagenome assembly OKSN01 (sample SAMEA3879535, study PRJEB24766) | human gut metagenome | biome: human-associated habitat; feature: feces | place: USA | collected 1985/1987
TGTCAGCCGTGAGAGCGGCATATATTTGTCAAGGTACTTGATATGGTGCGTTTACTTATATACTATGGATATTAGGCTCTTTTGCAGTTAAGGGATATTTGCCCAGCTCACTTAGAGACTTTACCGGAATTATAGTAATTGTCATAATGGAAAGAAAAATATTGTCGTGTGCTGCATCGTTGAAATATAGAATTCCAATCATAATTGCAATTGTTGTTTCAGGTCTTTACACAGTATATTTCCAAGGAGTCTTTTTTACAATACTATTTGTAATTTCAAATATTATTTTCTTACTGGCAGTAAATAATAAATTATCAGTATTGTCTGCGAAGGGAATAGTATGGTTTGGTGAATTGTCATTGTATCTTTACTTGATTCATCAAAAAATTTCTTACGTTATTGAATTTTATACAATGGAAATAGTCAATAAGTATTGGGTACAATTTGTCGCATATATTGTGGCGTTTATAGTATCTTTAATGTTAGCATTGCTTATAAGAAAAACAGTGACAAGTATACAAAGGGTTGCTACTATTACAAAAAAATAAAAATGATTTCTATAGGGGGGTGCATTGAAAGTGGAAATAAATGGAAGCAAGAAAGTTTTAAAACTAACAAATCCAATTTTTATTACCGGTGTTGCCGGTTTCATAGGTTCTAATCTTGCAAAACGATTATTAGCGACTTTTTCTGAGACGGATATAGTTGGTCTGGACAATATGAATGACTATTATGACGTTCGCCTGAAGGAATATCGTCTGAAAGAATTGATGAAGTATGATAATTTTACTTTCATAAAGGGAAATCTTGCGGACAAAAATCTTATCAATAGTATTTTCCAACAGTATCAGCCCCAGATTGTCGTAAATTTAGGAGCACAGGCAGGTGTGCGTTATTCCATCACGAATCCGGACGCATACATAGAGGCGAATCTGGTAGGATTTTATAATATACTAGAGGCTTGTAGACATTCTTATGATGAGGGGAATACGCCTGTGGAACATTTGGTGTATGCTTCCAGCTCTAGCGTGTATGGTAGCAATAAGAAGGTGCCATACAGTACAGAGGACAAGGTGGATAACCCGGTCAGCTTATATGCAGCGACTAAAAAGTCCAATGAACTGATGGCCCATGCGTATTCAAAACTGTATAATATTCCGTCTACTGGACTGCGATTTTTTACGGTATATGGACCGGCAGGACGCCCGGATATGGCATATTTTGGATTTACGAATAAGTTGCTTCACGGAGATACAATCCAGATTTTTAATTACGGAAACTGTAAGAGAGATTTTACTTATGTAGATGACATCGTTGAAGGTGTTGTAAGGGTAATGCAGGGTGCACCGAAGCGTGAGAACGGAGAGGATGGTCTGCCGATTCCACCCTACGCAATATATAATATTGGAAATCAGAATCCGGAGAACCTTCTTGATTTCGTACAGATCCTGCAGGAAGAATTGATCCGCGCAGGCGTGCTGCCGGAAGATTATGATTTTGAGGCACACAAAAAGCTGGTGCCTATGCAGCCGGGAGATGTACCGGTGACTTATGCGGATACCAGTGCATTGGAGAGAGATTATGGCTACAAGCCTTCAACACCGTTGAGGATAGGATTACGTAAGTTTGCAGAGTGGTACAAGCAGTTCTATATGCCGTAGCAAATAGAACTGTTTAGGAATAAAGATATAGTACTTGGAGATAAATATATGCTATTTAATTCTATTAACTTTATGATTTTCTTTCCAATCGTTGTATTGATTTATTTTATTATACCCGATAAAGTAAAATATATATGGCTGTTGGCAGCAAGCTATTTCTTTTATATGTGCTGGAATGCAAAATATATTATTTTGATTTTTGCTTCAACTGTTATTACATATGTAAGCGGCCTGCTGATAGATAAGGTTAAGGATACAGATTATAAAATACTGACGCAAAATGGACTAAAAAAGGTAATTGTTTTTGGAAGCGTAATAATTAATCTGAGCATACTTTTTTATTTTAAATATATTAATTTTGCTGTTGAAATTATTACCAGGGTGTTAGCTAAAACCAATGTTAGTGTGAATATACCTGTGTTTGATGTTATTCTTCCAGTAGGAATATCTTTTTATACTTTCCAGGCATTGAGTTATACAATAGATGTTTATCGTGGCGATATTTATGCAGAAAAAAATTTTTTACGATATGCTTTATTTGTTTCTTTTTTCCCTCAACTAGTGGCAGGACCAATAGAGAGATCACGCAACTTATTAAAGCAGTTAGCTGTACCGAAGAAATTCAGTTTTGAAAATGTGAGGGAAGGACTCTTACTTATGCTGTGGGGGTTTTTCTTGAAGATTGTACTGGCAGATAGAATAGCAATATTTGTAGACACTGTATATGCAAACTATACTACATACTCTGGAATGTATGTGGTTGTTGCAACAGTTTTGTTTGCAGTACAAATCTATTGTGATTTCTTTGGGTATTCAACAATCGCAATGGGAACAGCAAAAGTTCTAGGTGTTGATTTGATGGAAAATTTTGATGCTCCATATATGGCTGCATCTGTTGCGGAATTTTGGAGAAGATGGCATATTTCGCTAACCTCATGGTTTAAAGATTATTTGTATATCCCTCTAGGTGGTAGCAGAAGAGGGAAATTACGTAAGTATGTTAATAAAATGATAGTTTTTTGTGTAAGCGGACTGTGGCATGGAGCATCCCTGTCATTTGTGATGTGGGGAGGAATGAACGGTGCATATCAGGTTGTAGGAGAAATAATGCAACCAGTTAGGAGTAAGTTGGTTCATCTGTTGCGGCTGAATAAGGAATCCCTTGGACATAGACTTCTGCGTACAATAAGTACCTTTATACTGATAGATTTTTCGTGGATATTTTTCAGAGCTAATGGATTTAAAGAGTCTCTACGGATTATTAAGTCAATTTTTGTAAAGAATCCATGGATCCTTTTTGATGGGTCACTTTATAGTTGCGGTCTTGACTATAAGAATTTTCATTTAATGCTAATATCTATATTAATTCTGGTATTTGCAGATTATTGTAAAACAAGAGGAATTAGAATAAGAGATGTAATTATTAAGCAAGATTATTGGTTTAGATGGTTGTTCATATCAATATCAATTGTGGTGATATTGACTTTTGGGATTTGGGGACCAAATTACAATGAAGCCAATTTTATTTATTTTCAATTTTAAGGTATTAGATATTATGAAAAAGATTAAACGAATTATCAGTTGCGCTATTACAATTTGCTTGACAATAGGAATTTTAACCTATTTGACTGATTTGATGGAACGAAAGTCAAGCGATCAGAAGTATGAGGATTTTTGGAAGCAAGAGGAAGGATTTGATGTTCTGTTTTTTGGAACGAGTCATATGATTAATGGTGTTTTTCCAATGAAATTATGGGATGATTATGGAATTGTATCCTATAATTTTGGTGGACATTCTAATCAAATTGCAACTACCTATTGGGTTATGGAGAATGCGTTGGACAAAACAAAACCTCAGGTTGTTGTTATAGATTGCTTAGAGGTAGAAAACCAAAGAAAATGTTCAGACATTTTTTCTTATGTTCATTTGTCATTAGATACATTTCCTCTAAGCTGCAACAAAATTAAAGCAATATGGGATTTGTTGGATGATCCTGTACTAGAGCAAGATATTGCAGATGGAAAAGCGAGGACAAGTGCGGAACCAAGAACAAAAATAGGATTATTATGGGACTATTCTGTATATCATTCGAGGTGGAATGAAATTAACCAAAATGATTTTGAACCGGCATCAACATATGAAAAAGGAGCTGAATCAAGAATTGGAGTTAGGAGTACGCAACTTAATAGAATAAATAAAGACGAAAAGATACTTCCTGGTTCAACAGGAGATATTTATTTAAGGAGAATGATTGAAGACTGCCAGGATCGCGGAATAGAAGTTGTTTTAACATATCTGCCTTTTTCTGCAGCACCAGTTCAACAAATGACTGCAAACTATATTTATGATATTGCGGAAGAATATAATGTTGGATATATAAATTTTTTGGATACAGATATTGTCAATTATCAAACAGATATGTACGATGGTGAACACTTAAACCCTTCTGGAGCAAGAAAAGTAACATCTTACATAGGAAAATATTTATTTGATAATTATAATGTGTGTGATCATAGCGTTGACGGAAAATATGAATTTTGGAATAAAGATTATACAGAATATACTAATTTCGTGAACAATAATATTAATAATTGCTCAAGTATTAATGAATATCTTATGTTGTTAGCTGGTGATGACTTAGAAATCAGAATGGATATTCGCAATAAGGACATCTTTAAGAACCAGTTAATAATGAATTTATTGGAGAATATAGGAGTTGATACAAATCAACTTTCCTGTAAGACAGACTTTATTATTATAAAAGATTATGGGCAGAAAATCTATGTGATAGATAATATACGTAATGCCGAACCTACTCAAATGACAGAATTGGGGAATGCATCGTTACGGTATGACCTTGATGGAGAAGAAGGAGAGTATGGATTATATATTGAAGACGAGCAAGTTATGTTGGGAAATTCTCTGGATAATACAGCCATCCAAATTGATGTTTATAGAAATGATACAAAGATAGATTCTGTGCGGTTTGCGTCATCTACACTGGATGATATAACTGAGGAAATAAAATTAACAGCTGTGCGCTGAGTGGTGAGAGAACAATGAATGAATTGAAGTGCGTAATCAAATTTAATCAGACCTACCATAGAGAACCGGACGGTGTCTCTTTTTGCCCATATAGAATTTGTCCGTTGGGAGCGCATGTAGATCATCAGTATGGGAAGATCAATGGTCTGGCTATTAATTATGGGATAAATATTGCCTATGCGGCGAAACATAATGGTGTTGTCGAATTGTCTTCATTGAATTTCCCGAAGCGAGCGCAATTTCATCTATCTGCAGTACCGGAAGAAAAGGTTGGAGACTGGGCGGATCATCTTAGAGGAGCGGTGAAGATATTAGCTGAACTCTACCCCTTAAGAGTGGGATTATGTGGTGTAATCGAAGGAAGCCTTCCTATCGGAGGGCTATCGTCCTCTGCTGCGGTAATTATCTCATTTATGGCAGCATTGTGCAGATTAAATAATATTACTTTACAAGAGACTGAACTGATTCTGCTTGCCAAGCGGGTAGAAAATGAATACGTGGGAGTTTCTTGTGGTAAGTTGGATCAAAGTTGTGAAGTTTTATGCAGGAAGGATCATTTATTGTATCTGGATACGAAGGACGATACATATGAATTGATTCCCACTAGTCCATCTATGAAACCTTATAAGATAGCAATCTTCTTCTCGGGACTGGAACGTTCTCTTGTAGGTTCAAAGTATAATATGCGTCAAGATGAATGCAAGGCAGCAGCCTATGCACTGCAGGCATTTAGCGGCCAGGAGTATGGAAAGTTTGCAGATACTAGATTGCGCGATGTACCGGTAGAGATTTTCCGGGAATATGAGGAGCGATTGCCTGAAAGCTGGCGGAAGCGTGCTGTGCATTACTATGAGGAAACAGCGAGGGCAGAAGCTGGTGCGGAGGCATGGCGTAGAGGAAATCTGGAGGAATATGGGCAGCTTATATTTGAAAGTGGATATAGTAGCATCTATAATTACGAAAGCGGATCCCCGGAACTGAAGACATTATATGATATCATGAGTGCGATGGAAGGAATCTATGGTGGTAGATTTTCCGGAGCAGGATTCAAGGGATGTTGCATGGCGCTGATCAATCCGGAGTATGCGGAGCAGATTGAGAAGCAGGTAGAGGAACGCTATCTGGAAACATATCCGGCACTCACCGGAAAATATTCTTTTCATCTGTGTGAAAGTGCAGATGGAGTAACGATTCGATAAGACGAGGATAAATGTATGAAATGTGTAGTACTTGCAGCGGGGTATGCGACCAGATTATACCCTTTGACAGAGAATTTCCCTAAGCCATTGCTTCTGGTAGGTGGTAAACCGATATTAAACTGGCTATTGGATGATATAGATATGCTTCCGGAAATCGATGAGCATGTGATTATAAGCAACCATAAGTTTATTTCGCATTTTACAAAATGGAAAGAAGAGCAGAATCTGAAAAATCCAATTACTATATTGGATGACGGTTCACTGGATAATGATCATCGTCTGGGAGCGGTGAGAGATATTCAGTTTGCCATAGAGACATTGAAATTGGAAGATGATTTGCTGGTTATTGCTGGAGACAATGTGTTAGACTTTTCGTTGGCTGGATTTGTCGCATACATGCGAGAGAAGGGAAAATCCTGTGTGATGTGTCATGAAGAAAACAATATCCAGAAGCAACAAAAAACAGCTATTATTACAAGAAATCTAAATGGACTGATTACTTCTTATGAAGAAAAACCGGAGCAACCGAAGGGAAATTTGGCAGTGCCACCGTTTTATTGCTATCGGAACGAGGATGCGAAACGAATTACAGAAGCGTTGGAAGATGGCTGCGGTGTTGATGCCCCGGGAAGTTTTGCAGCATGGCTGTCCAGACATACGGAAGAGTATGCCTGGATTATGCCGGGAAAAAGATATGACATCGGAGATCGTAAGAGCTATGATGAAGTATGCGAGAGGTTTAGTCTCTCTTAAAGATATCTCTGGTATATACTTTTTCAGCAACGTCATCTAGAGATTTGTCATATCTATTTGCAATGATGATTTTGCTCATTTTCTTAAATTTCTTCAGATTATTTACAATAGTAGAGCCGAAGAAGGATTCACCATCCTTGAGAGTAGGCTCATAGATTACAACGGTGACACCTTTCGCCCGGATTCTTTTCATAATACCTTGAATAGAGGATTGGCGGAAGTTGTCAGAGTTGCTCTTCATCGTCAGACGATATACCCCTACTACTACTTTGGTTTCTTTTGCAGGATCCCACTGACTGTTTGCTTCATAGGCACCGGACAGTTCCAGTACACGGTCGGCAATGAAATCTTTTCGCGTGCGATTACTTTCTACAATGGCAGACATCATGTTCTGTGGAACATCCTGGAAGTTCGCCAGCAGCTGTTTGGTATCTTTGGGCAGACAGTAGCCGCCATAACCGAAGGACGGATTGTTGTAATGTGTTCCAATACGGGGGTCAAGACATACACCATCAATGATTTGCTTCGTATTTAACCCTTTGGATTCTGCATAGGTATCTAGTTCGTTGAAATAGGATACACGCAGTGCAAGGTAAGTATTGGCAAAAAGTTTTACGGCTTCTGCTTCTGTGAAACCCATAAATAGAGTGCTGATATTTTCCTTCAAGGCACCTTGTTGAAGAAGGGCAGCAAAGGTATGTGCAGCTTCTTCGGTGCTATCATCGCAGGAGACAATGATACGGCTGGGATAGAGATTGTCATATAATGCCTTGGATTCGCGCAGAAATTCAGGACTGAAGATAATATTTTTTGTATTGTATTTTTCACGGACCGCCTTGGTATAGCCTACCGGAATCGTAGATTTGATAACCATTGTCGCTTTCGAATTTACCTTCAGGACGAGCTCGATCACAGCTTCCACTGCAGAGCAGTCAAAGAAGTTCTTCTTGCTGTCGTAATTGGTAGGAGCGGCGATGATAACATAGTCTGCATCGCGGTAAGCGGATTCACCATCTAAAGTCGCGGTTAGATCCAACGGCTTTTCTGCCAGATATTTTTCGATATATTCGTCCTGGATCGGAGATTGTCTGTGATTCAGCATATCTACTTTTTCCGGGATAATATCGACGGCAGTGACATGATGATGCTGTGCTAAAAGCGTGGCGATGGAGAGACCTACATATCCGGTTCCAGCAACGGCGATATTGTATCTTTTGGAATTAGCAGATGAAGAACCGTTGAAAGAGTGTTCTTCTACGAACAGAGTTGTAATGTCGAACTGTAAAGCTTCTGCTAAAGCCTGAAGCTGCTCGATGGATGGAATATATTCTTTTTTTTCGATACGACCAATCATTAAGCGATTGATGCCAGTAAGCTTGGACAACTGCTCTTGAGAGATATTGCGATTTTTACGTTTTTCTAAAATGACATCACTGAGTAATTGAATGGATAATTTTTTCATGAGATGCTTCCTTCCCTTACATAGAATTTATTTATATGATACAGCAAAAAGCAAAAAAGTCAATAATGAAATAATATAAATTCAAAAAAGATATTTTGAATATCATGTTGAACAAAAGCGTAAAAGATAGACAGAGAAAAAAGGATACGATATAATGATATAGTAATAAATTGTTTGTCGGAAGGGAGCAAAAGAGTGAAAAATAGAATTCTTCAGAATAGATATAAATTATGGTATATGTTTTGCTTCATGATATTAGGAATGATAGATCAGAGGCGAGGAAGCGCTGTAGGTGAGGTACAGATGCTTTTTTCCAACCTCACAGGCATTACGATTGCAATGTTACTGATACCATCCTTGAATTGCGAAAGATTTAAACAGAAAATATATCTTTACTGGACGCCGATATGCTTGATTATGACGATAGTTGCGATAGTGCTGGGACAAAGAACATGGACATATAAAGGGCAGTGGATTACAGGGGTATTGAATTTGACGGTTTGGAGTTATCTGTTGATCTATATTTTCAGAGAGTGGCGATCGTTGGATATAGTAACCCGTTTAAAGCAGCCATTTTACTGGCTTATTTTTGCTTTTTTTATATTGATGGTTTTATCGCAGCATGAGAAGACGGAAACACTATGGTATTTACTAATTTATGGCGGTTTTTATATCATTGGTATTCCGGAAAACAAGAGAAAAGATTTCCTTACAGGAATGTTGAATGGTATACTCGCATGGTTTTTTATACAGCAGATTATTGCTTTCGGATTTAGACCATATGATTTTGTGCGATATAGGGGATTATATTCCGGTGAAACTCAAAGTGGTTTGTTTTATATGCTGGTGTACTGTGCTTTTTTTGTGAAGTGGTTGTGGGGAAAGCAAGAAAAACAGAATAAATGGTTGTGCTTTTTTTACTTCCTTATGGCCGCGGGAAATGTAGGGTTTATGATTTTGGCGGGTAGTCGTTCCGGGGTTTTGGGCGCTGTCGTTGTAACACTGGTAATACTGACAGTGTATGATATTGTGGTAAAGAAGTCCTTTTACGGATGGTTGTTACATGGAGCAGGGTTGTTATTGTGCGTTATACTGACGATGCCGGCCGTGTATGTTACGGTACGTTATCTTCCTACGATTTTACACCACCCAATATGGTTTGAAGGAGAGTACAGAGAAGATGAAAGTGTGCGCTCCTTCGATCCTTGGGATAGTCCCAGATATATCTCCGTAGAAGAGATGATAGATCATAATATTGGTAGAATTTTGCATGCTATAGGAATAGATATTATCTATGAAAAATATGAGAATTCTTTAGGCTCTATGAAAGTGTGTGCAAAAGAGATAGAGGAAATAGGAGAAGCGGGGAGCTCGCCGGATAATCCATATATGCTGGATGATGTTGATTCAAATAATGCTATGTGGGATAGAATCGTAATTTATTCATATTACTGGAATCATCTGAATCTGTTAGGCCATATTGGAGAGGGACAGGGATTCTATATGAATAAGTGGACCTATTGGGGACATGCGCATAATATGTTTCTTCAAACAGCATATCATTATGGAATTCCGGCAGGAATTTTATTTATCTTAATTTGGATATATGGAATTATACGTGCTATACGTATGCGAAAGCCGGAAGGTTGGGTATGCGTGGCATATTTATTGGCGATAGCATGTTTTGGAATGTTGGAAATGGTTGTGACACCGGGACAGATTACGGTACCTATCATGTGGATAATGCTTTATTTTGCGGGATTGGAGAGTAAAAGTGTACAGGGAAGGAGTAAGCAGGGTGAAGTATCAGAAATATGATAATAGCAAGGTTTCGATTCCTTTGTATAAATATTATGGACAACTTGAGTATGCAAGGAGCGCAATAGAAAACAAACAAATACATTTTGAAAATCCGGATTCTTATAATGATATTTTTGATAGTGCTCTGAAAATAACGAAACAAAGATTATATACTGCGAAATTAGGTACATTTTTAAAAAAAGAAGGATTACAGAATTTCTTTAGCTGCTTGTCGGAAGCAGAACGTAGCAAAATGCAGGAAGAACACTGGTCAATAGGAAACATTATAGATTATATTTGCCAAAAAGATAGCACTGTAACGGAAGATGATTTATTAGATGCCATAAACAGAGTTTTATTTCAGGGAAGGGGATTTGCGCAGGTGTCTAATGAGTGGATTTCATGTTTTTCGGAAATATATGACTCACTATTAATGTGGGCATACTATGCCAATAATTATGCCGGAGTGTGCATTAGATTTAATCCGGAAAAAGATAGTATCCTGCAGGAAAATTGTAAAAAGGTTCAGTACACAAATATTTTCAAGGATAGCAGTGGATTTAATTATTGTTATGAAAAAAGTATTGAATGGTCTCATGAACAGGAATGGCGTATTGTTTGTAGTGATATGAAAGAAGATGAGCCATGGATTGAGACAACAGCAATAGACGCAATTTACCTTGGAATTCGAATGAAACAGGAAGAAGTTCAAAAATTTAAAGAATTAGCACGGAAGTATGAGCTTAAGTTGTATCAAATGGTTGTAGTAAATGGGATGTATAAAATAGAATTTAAAGAAATGAAATTATAGGGGAAAACATTCAGTAGAAGCCGATATGCATCGAAATTGCATTAACTCCGGCAGAATAAAAATTCCGCCGGAGGAGTTTATTTATCTCATGAATATAATTTTGCCAATTCTGTAAAGTTTATTTTCTCACTGTTTTTGGGTAGACCGTCTGAATATAATTCATTGTTAAAGTATCTATTTCTATAGTTATAATTTGGATGTAGTCTTTCTTCTATCTCGGTGACGCATTTAACGGATTTTTTTAATGTTTTATCATTCATAATAAAATACAACGATTCAGGTTTTATTTCAGCCCGATCCATTAATAATGTGTTATGCGTCGTAATAATAAGTTGACCTTTTATGTCTTTTGCAACTTCGCGCATCAATCTTGTTGCTAACAAGTCATGAATTCCATTTCCATATTCATCAATGACAACTGTTTTTCCTGCAATTGCTAACATCAAATAGGGGATCAGTTCCAAAATCTCTTGTGTTCCGCTTGATTCATATTTAAAATCTATATCATATCTGTACTTTTCTATTTGCTTATTAAAAAATAGGCTATAACTGATTTTGCCTTTTTTCTCGCTTCTTTTATAAAAAGCCTTATTCACATCATCAAACAGTGAAGTAAAGAATTGATTTAAAACCTTTTCAACCTTATCCAAATCTTTTTCAAATGATTTTTCTATCATTCCACCTTCCAGGCTTTGTAATATTGGATTATTGATTCTTAATAACGAGTCCTCTACATCACGCATACTTTGCATTTTGTAACTTGTATCATCAAAAGATGATAGAACATTCATTAAATTGGTTGAAATATTTGAATTAATATATGAGCCGGATTTTTCCTCCATCTCAAATTTCAGAATAGATAACAAGGAATGCTTTCCCCAATACATCTGAATTTGTTTATTTATTTCATTAAAAAAATCTTCTGATTCAAACAGATTGGAATTGATTTCTACCATTCCATCTTCAATATCAAAACAACATCCTCTATTTTTTAAAATCTTGTATTCTAATCTTTCATGTATCAGATCGCTATTATCAAATTCCATGAGATATCTTCCGGTAGATCCATTGATCATAAATCCGAATTCCATACGCATATCATCCAATGTACCAATCATTTTAGATTCTTCAATGATTTTTTCTATCGTATTATTTGCTAATCTCGTCTTTATCAAATCAAGCATGAGCTCTGGTTTAAGGGGAATATCATCCGGTGGTGTAATTTTGTTTTCCAACAAATCCTTTAATAAATCTTTTACCTGCATAGTTCCCATTGTCTTTTTTAAGGTCAAAAAGGCCTGAACTATTGTAGATTTTCCACTTCCATTAGCCCCATATATTACGGCTAGGGATTTGGGTATATCTTTTTTATTCTCCAAATCAATGCAAACGTCTCTAAACGATTTAAAGTTTCTAAGTTTAATATACGTAAACATAGCATAGCATCCTTTGTTTTTTCTAAAAATATCACAAAATTAGATACTTGTCAACACTGCTAACGGCGTAAATACGAATATATGTCACATAATATTACAAAATTTGCATTTTCATATTGCATTAGCAGAGAACTTGTGCTATTCTATCATTGCGATTAGCACTCTCTTGTACTGACTGCTATTCCAATAATAAAAGAAACCAGTAGTTTGCCGCTACTGGTCCCTAAAAAACACTGACTAATAAAACACTTACAGTGTATCATACCTGGGAAGCAATGACAATCAGAACTGTTGTTCAGCTGCTCATTCTTTTAATTATTGTTTACATAGATACATTAATTAAAGGAGGATAATTTATGAAAGAAATTATCGTTTTAAGTGCAAAGCACTATGAGGAACCTAAAAGTTCCAACTATGGAGATTGTATTCTCATTAACACCGGAACCGAACTCTACATTTATGATTGCGGTTCAGAACGCCATGCGGAAGAAGTTATTAAATATATGGACAATAATAACTTTGAAAAGGCAACCTTAATACTGTCACACAACGACTCTGATCATTTCGACGGTATTCCAAAATTAATAGAAGAAGACCGTATATCCTCAATTCGTACCGTTTTGCTTTTAAAATATGTCGATGACATCTTGGAGCGAATTGATGATGGAAGAAAAACCCGTGAGTCCGTGAAAAAAGATATTTTAGATGCGTATGACAATATCGCGCAGCTTTCTGGTTGTAACTTAGAGGATATCTATGAATGTGACAATTCCTTAACTAGCGAAATATCCATTGTTGGTCCTGACTATGATTACATGATTGATACGGTCGCTAAACGTCTAGATGGTCGAGAGGGTAATACTGTCGACGGAGAGACAGCCGTAAACGCAACGAGTGTGCAAGTTTCTGTAAGCATATGTAGTCACACCTTTTTGTTATGTGGTGATTGTTCATTCGCTGCTATTGAAGATTGTGTTCGCGACTATGATATCGTTCAACTGCCTCATCATGGGAAAAAGAAACAGGCTGATGCCATATTTGATAAAAAATGGAATCAGTTAGATTGCATATATATTGTTTCTGACAATACAGGTGGTTCCAATGGAGGCTCCGATAATTTAAACCCCAAAGGACATCGCGTATTTAATACAAAAGACAGTGACAACATTACTATCAACTCGATCTTCTTTAACAGTAACGCCATCAGAAGAAAGGGGACTCTCGGAATCTAATGAGATACCTTATTTCCAAAAGTAACACCGATGAATGGATGTCCAGAAAACAATATATTTTAGATGCATTGCACTTATGGATCGTATCAAAAGGAGATTCCAACGAGTTCCTCGAATTCATAAGCATACCATGTAATTGTTTAGATATCCTATTCATCGTTGGCCATAACAATGTGGTTTATCGTTATATTAAAAATAATATTATGTCAATTAAAGAAAGGTCCATTGTCGCCATCACTTGTGATGGCGGCATGGATTTTTCCTCTCTGAAAACTTTCGGAAAGAGTCTGTTTATATGTCATCAGAATACAGACAACTACGCGGAACTCTTTGACGGTTCACAATATGATTTTGGATTTAATCCAACGGAATCTGAACTCCTGTTCTACAATAGTAAATCTATAACCGATGTAAACAAACGACTAAAGGACTCGTTTACACAGTTACACGAAGGAGAAAACATATGAATGAATTATTTGGAACTTATAATGTTCGCACCCGCATCAATGTTGGATTAATTTTTCTGGGCCCTTTCCTGTTTCACGGCTATTTGCTGATACCTGAACTTCAAACTATTTCGTCCACATTTATGATTACCTTTATAACACTCTCATTATGCAGTTTAATTATTGTAATATCACGTATGTATGGAAGCAATGCATTAAAAAAATGTTATCCAAATGGGCTCCCAGCTCAAAGCTACCTGCTACCCGAAAATAATTACATTGACCCGATAACTAAAAAAAGATATTACCTTTTCTTTGAATCACATATTCCAGGGTTTAACACAATTAGTAGTGATAATATAACTAATCAAATTGAAAGTGCTGTTTCCTGGTTAATTGCTCAAACCCGTGATGAATCTCAGTTTCCTTTGATTGCAGAAGAAAACCGTAATCTAGGATTTTCTTATAATTTACTAGGTTTAAAGCCTTTTGCAATCAGTCTCTATATAATAATACTGCTCTTTGATGGAATAATGCTATCATCAACATCTCCGGCTTGTGCAGCGCTTACCCTTGATTCATGTAATCTTGCCGTTTGTACTATGTTAACCTCGTTTTGGTTATTCTTATGGATTTTTGTAATAAACAAAAAATTGGTTTGTAATTGTGGGAAAAAATATGCGCGTGCCCTGCTTTCTGCCTGTGACTCCCCTATGCTTAATAAGTAAACCACTTGTAATGGCAGAGCGTAAACGTCAAATCCTGTGCCTTGGCTAATTAGACAATATGTAAGGACCTCCGCTTTGTAACTTCGTGGATTTACCTGTATAATGTAATTGTCAAATAACAAAAACAGGAATGCTTCCTTCATAGAAAACGGCGGCCTAGCATGGCCGCCGTCTATATTACTTGGGGACAAATTGGCCCGAAGCGATCAGCTTGTGATGAATTGCCGCAGAGACAGGTTTAAGCTGTTCAGCCTTGTAATAACAGCGCTTGCCACCGCCTGCAAGCCGAAGGGCGAAAGCAGGAACGCAATTCCCAGATAAATGACGCTGCCCCCCGGGTAACTGATGAAGAACAGGCCCACGCCCAACAGGGTATGATGACCGAGGCCGCAGTCAGGAGGAAGGAGGACACAGAGAACAGGAACAACAGAACGGCAACAAGGACGGTCAGCTAAACGATAAACGGCGCAGCAATCAATTTTAATATCAGTCTCATATTTTAAGCGTCCTTCTATTTTTCTACCTATATTTACCATGTGGGCGCAGGGGCAACAATGTTGCAGACGGTTAGTAAATCTTGTCCCGGCGCACCTCGGGCCAATTTGGCCCGAGGTGGTAAGTGATACTAAAGTATGGAATAATTTTGTTAAAATACGAAAAGAGGTATATCAAATGATAGTAGATAAACAACTTGGAAATGAGCTTTTTGATAATGGAATATATGAAGCATGGCAATTTGTAACGAATACAGCGAGAACATTGTCTACCGCTGAATATTGTAAAGACACAATTTTACGCTTACTTTTTTCAATGCAGCAAGATTATGACGCATGGAAAGAAGTCTTATGGAATGACCTAATGACACAAGAAAGCAAGGTGAAAAAGGTAACAGTAACAACAGACTCTTTACCTGAATACTTAACCCCTATTGCTGGAAAAGACATTCCCACACGCTTCCTGCTGGATAAATTGACAAAGGATTTTTTCAGTATGCTAGAAATGTATTTGATAGTATTTCGCAGATTGCTAATGTTTCTTTACTCGGCAATAAAGCCAAGAAACCTGATAGCGTAGATTTCCCGGCAATGCTAAAAGTGTTTAATCAACAAACATATAGTCAAAATTTCCCTGATATGTGTGTTTGGTATAATACAATTAACGCTGATCCGGCTTTTCAATACATTGACGCATTTAATAATAGAACAAAACATACCTGTGATGTATACTTGAAAGTATCAATGGATTTTTTGGGGGATAATCACGCTTCTGATATTAACCCCTTTTTCCGTAAAGATGTTCAACATGACAAAAAAGATATTAGTGGCTACTTGAACGAGATATTTAATTTTGTTTCCAAATCGTTTAACAGTTTTATGGTAGAGTTAGCCAAAGAATATCCGAAGAAAATTTATTTACATAATCGCTACAACAAACTAAAGGGCTGGCAACAAAAAATGAAAGATACTCCTGACTCTGATTTTGCAGTTGCATATATTGAAACTTCAGATGATATTTCCACTATGCCAGAAGAAATTAGTGTGCTACTTCTCAACAAATGTGAAGATGGAACTATTTATTGTAAGAATTGTAGTCTTGATACAATTCTGGTTAAAAAAGCTGGAACCGAGCATGAGTACATTGGCCGCTATAAAGCAGATGACCCATGCGGCGATGATACATTATTGCAATATAGAAAATATCATAAAGATACGGTCACAGGAGAAATTGCATTTTTCAAAACCACCTTGGAATGGAAGGAAAAGCCCATTTTCTACAAAGTCAATCCATTCATTGACTTTACCACAACAAGTGATGATAACGAGTTCTTAACGAGAATACAGCTTCCGTTTTAACCCCAGAGGCGTGGTGCTGACTATAAAGGTCAGCCATTTCTCAAAAGAGAAATGGAGATGCACGAAACAAAAAACCACCTGCTATGCGGGTGGTGCAATAAGTGCTTTACTCCAAAGTATAGACGAAAAGCAATTTATAATCAATACAAAGAAAGTATATGGGATATATTGAAACAACTGTGCGCTTATAAGAGAGTAGAGATTTTAGAAGGGCATCTAATGCCGGATCATATTCATATGTTGGTAAGTATTCCACCTAAAATGAGCATTGCAAGTTTTATGCAAGTTTTATGGGATACTTAAAAGGCAAAAGTGCATTGATGATTTTCGATAAACACGCAAACTTGAAGTACAAGTATGGGAATCAACACTTCTTGGCTGAGGAATATTACGTTAGTACGGTAGGACGAAATGAGGCAACTATAAGGAAGTATATCCAGGATTAGGAAAAGAGTGACATTATGCAGGATAAACTAAGCGTGAAAGAATATGAAGACCCATTTAAGGGGTAGCCGGTATTACGAACGCCCTTTGAAGGGCGGCGATGAATCAAGGGCGTAGTGGCTTGAACAAAGTGAAAGCCAGCGTCTTTAGGCGCTGGCCGGTAACAGAGGCTTATAGCCTCAAAGCAAACCACCCGTTAGACGGGTGGTGGTGATTTATTTTTCCAAATCAATTGTTTTCAATAATTCCTGAATTTGCTCCACGGTCAGCCACTCGGTATTGTTGCCGGAACTGTAGGAGAAGCCTTCGGGGACTCTCTTTCCGGTAGGAATGGCACGTCTGGATTCACTCCATACCATCTGGGGATATACGATGAAATGTTTGTCGTATTCATAGGTATTCAGGGAATCTTCCACAGTTACCATAATTTCATGAAGTTTTTCACCTTCACGGATGCCTACTTCCGGCATCTCACATCCGGGCAGCATTGCCTGTGCCAGATCTGTGATCTTGAAGGAAGGAATTTTGGAGATAAAGGTCTCACCACCCTTGGATTCTTCCAATGCCTTAATGACCAATTCTACGCCCTGCTGCAGGCTGATCCAGAAACGTGTCATGCGGTAATCGGTAATAGGAAGTTCAGTGCCCCCCTTTTTGATGATGTTGTGAAAGAACGGAATAACGGAACCGCGGCTTCCTGCTACGTTACCGTAACGAACGATAGAGAAGCAGATATCTTTGCTTCCAGCATAGGCATTGGCAGCAATAAACAGCTTATCGGATACCAGCTTGGTACCGCCGTACAGATTAACAGGATTAACAGCCTTGTCTGTGGATAGAGCAACTACTTTTTTAACACCGGTATCCAAAGCTGCATCAATAACGTTCTGTGCACCATGGATATTGGTCTTGATGGCTTCCGCCGGGTTGTATTCGCAGGCAGGTACCTGCTTCAGAGCTGCAGCATGGATGACATAATCTACGCCTTCAAATGCTCTGGTCAGGCGCTCTTTGTCTCTGACATCACCGATGAAGAAACGAAGCTTGCCGGCATACTGCTTGAATTCATTCTGCATGATGAACTGCTTGAATTCATCACGGGAATAGATAATGATCTTCTTGGGATTGTAATTGTCCAGCACATATTTGGTAAAAGCCTTGCCAAAACTGCCGGTACCACCTGTAATCAAAATGGATTTATCATCTAATAACATAACGTCCTCACTTTCAAAACTAAAAATTCTTATACATCATAACATATTATGTGGGAAAACGCAATTATTACAAGCAAACGCCCATAGCAATTGTTTGATGGATGTGATATTATAGTGAAGAATTAAAATAGTCCGAGATATAGAAGCATCAATTGTCAGATTGATAAATACAGGACTTGTGCGACCGCGCCGGAGAGTCAGATGCGAATCTTGTGCCAATCCTGTGCATGATAAGCGCAAATTTATAATTAAATTAGGATAAAATCGGTGGGGAAATGAGAAAAGTACAGGATATAATTTTAAAGCTAATTGCGGTAATGGGAATTTGTTTTTTTACAGCGTTAACGATTGGAGCAGTAGGTACCGGCAGAAAGTTAGCTCCTTTCTCGGAAACGGTTTCGACAGTTAGTGACAACTGGATAAAAGCAGTTGGAATTGTGTTGGGATGCATAGTCATTATAGGAATCATCTGGAAATATAGTTCCCGTGTATACATTCGACATTTACGAATTGCAGCAGCGGTAATTGCAATTTTTTCTGCGGCTGGGATAATAACTATGGCATTAAATGCCGAGTATGTTCCTAGGGCAGATCAGGAATATGTATATATTGTCTTGAAGAATCTTTTTACAGGAAATTACACAGAATTACAGGAGTATTGGTATTACAATGTATATCCCTATCAGCTTGGAGTAGGGGCTATTTACTTGTTGCCAGCACGAATTTTCGGCAATTGCAATATTCTAACTTTGCAGTGTTTTCAAGCGATTTGTGGTGGAATAACAATTTTTGCGGGGAATGAAATTGCATGGAAGTTGTTTCATAAAGAAAAGCTGTGCATTTACTATTTATTGCTTGTCCTATGCTATGTTCCAATGCATTTATATGGACTTTTTATTTATGGTGAAATGATTGGATTGTGCTTTTTGGAACTTGCAATTTTGTGCTTGTTGGTACTGCAGGAGCATGAACAATGGATACTATGGAAAAAGATTTTAGTATATATTGCAATGATCAGCAGTATGATTGTGTCCTATACAGCGAGAGAAGCATTGATTATTGTATGGATTGCTGTCCTGGGTATTCAATTTTTACGAGCTCTAAAAGGGAATCGTAAAAGTTTTATTATTAGTTTTTTCTGTGTGCTTTTGATGATACTTGGACAAAAAACAGTTATTCAATGTGTAGAACATCAGGCAGGAATTCAATTATCTGAAGGAGTTCCGGCAATATCTGTGGTTGCAATGGGATTTTAGGACGAGGATCCAAACCATACAGGGAGAGGAACATATAATGCATATGAAATACATCTCTTTTGGGAAAATAATTTTGATGTAGCTAAGTGTAAGGAACTTTCTATTTTAAATATAAAGCAGTCCATTGTCAGATGGATGCGAGATCCTATAGGAGCATTAGAATTTTTTTGCGATAAAACAGCAGTTCAATGGTTGGAACCTACCTATGGATCTTTTTTAGTTACATCGAATATGACGACTTCGTCGAAATGGATGAAGGCTTTTTACTCAGATAGAGGATATCAGATATTCTATGAAATTATGAATCAGCTGCAAAATGTTATTTATATTGGAGTATTATTTTATTATATTTATCTGGCAAAGCATAAAAGACAGGAATGGGAATATTTTTTGGGATTGGTTCTGATAGGAGAGGTTTTATTCAGTCTGTTGTGGGAAGCTAAGAGCAGATACGTGTTCCCGTATATAGTGATTGCGCTGCCGGCTGCGGCCATGGGGTATTGGTATTTATGTAACTGTATAGGTAAATATCTCAAACCTCGCACTTGAATAAGTGCCTATGCACCGTAAAAATTCAATAATAACTGGCATAAATATAGCATGAAACTAGAAATTACCCGGGAGCAATATGTTAGGATCATAGAAAAGATAATACAGGATTTCCCGAAGGAACTCAAAAAAAGTCTAAAAAATTTGAGTTCTTTAAAGGAACTCAAAAAGGAACTCAAAAGGAACTCAAATTTTTGAGTTCTTTTTTGAGTTGTTATTTCTCTAAAACATTTGGATACCTTGAAATCAGTTATCTGAAATGTTATATTGAATCATAACAAACGCTTAAAAAATAAAGAGAAAAGTTATTATTATCCGGTAGGATGGGAGACATGCAGACCATGACAGAACAGAAAAAAAGGTATACGATCCTGGGCATATTTGTGGCAATGTTCCTTTTTGGAGCTTTTTTCCTGCGGGAGACCGGTGTTTATTTTGATGAGCATTCGGAAGAAGAGATTCTGTATATGAATATCTTGCAATATGGTGAGACGTTACAGATTTCGAAGATCACAAATTGGTTTCAATGGAAGGATGGGTATCGCCCGATCTGCGAATCTATAGAAAAAGATCATGGCAGCGCACCGTATTATCTGTGCGCACCGTTATTAATGAAGCTGGAGCAGCATCCGGAAGCGGCCAGGCTGCAGAGTGATGTATGGCATGCGTATACGTATGCACTGTTTTTCCTGGGTGTGATTTATATGTACCGGTTGTTGTGGGAGCTGTTCCGGGACAGAAGGACAGCATTGCTGGGAACACTTATGCTGTTTCTGACACCCAGGATATTTGCGGATGGATTATACAACAATAAAGATTCCGTATTGATGTCCCTGATCATTGTGATGTTATTTTACGGAATCCGCTTTTTGGAGCGTAAGGATTTCAAAAATGCATGTCTGCTGGGAATCTGCGCCGGATTCTGTGGGAATCTGAAGATCAGCGGGATCTATGTTTTTGCAATGATTGGAGGCTTTTATCTGCTGATCCTGACGAAAGAGAAAAAGTGGAGCGGGAAAACTTTTTTCGTGGGACTTACGGCAACAGTTGTTGGTTTCCTGAGTTATTTGGCATTGACTCCGGCTATCTGGGGGCAGGGATTTCATTTGTGGGAATTTCTGCTGTGGAACCTTTCAAACAGTACGAACTTTTCCAGAATGGACGGTAAGGTATTGTTTGACGGAACATGGTATGTGCATTCCACGAATCCTCTGCCATGGTATTATCTGCCGAAACTGATCGCCCTGACGATTCCGGTCTATCTTAGTGTTCTGCTGTGGAGCAGTATCGGCATCTGGATTTCTAAAGGCAGAAAGCATCAATGGGATTTCGAGGATCGTAGCTATCCGCTGTTCGCACTGACCTCCGGGATTCCGGTGCTGGCCGCAATGCTGTGCGATCCGAATCTGTACAACGGGTGGCGGCATATGTATTTTATCTATGGACCGATGATCGTGATGATGGCTTATGCAGTGAGATACCTGTTGCAGCAGCCGGAAATCCGTGCGAGAAGGATTGCAACTGCTATGCTGGTGGTGCTCATAGGATGTAACGGAGTTGGAATTGCACTGACGGGGCAGAGTTCCAGCGCTTATACGAATATTTTGGCAGGTGGTGATGCCTGTGGACGGTACGAGATGGATTATTATGGTGTGACGGCGAAGAAGATTCTCAAAAGCCTTGTGGACCGGTATGGTGAGATCTGGATCAAATCGGACGGCTGTGGAGCCACGATCGTGAATTATTATGTGTTGCCGGCAGAATACCGGGAGAAGATTCGACTGGTATCTTCACAGGAGGAGATACAGGCTGCCGTGGACCAGGGGAAACTGGTACTCGGATGTGTGAATCCGAGTTATGATATGCTGCCGGAGGGGGAGAATGTCGTATGGCTGGAAGATTGGAAGGCCTGGGGCAATACCTATATGAAGATTCGCAAATATTAAATAATGTGGTATGATGAGATAGTAAAAAGCAGAGAGGACAAGCTATGAATATTATACTTTTGTCAGGTGGCTCCGGGCAGCGTCTGTGGCCTTTGTCCAATGAGATAAGATCCAAACAGTTTATTAAGATATTTCATACAGCAGACGGCGGTCTGGAGTCCATGGTGCAGCGGGTATGCCGTCAGATACGGGAAGTAGACCCGGAGGCACAGGTGACGATCGCCACTTCCAAGTCCCAGGTGTCGTCTATTTACAGTCAGCTGGGGCAGGATGTAGGGGTCAGTGTGGAACCCTGCAGACGGGACACTTTCCCGGCGATCGTACTGTCCGTGGCATATCTGAAGGATGTGCTGGGGGTAGCGGAAGAGGAACCGATCGTGATCTGCCCGGTGGATCCTTATGTGGAGACGGCTTATTTTCAGGCGTTGCAGGCATTGTGCGATCGCGCGGGAGAGTCTGAGGCGAATCTTGTGCTCATGGGGATCGAACCCACGTATCCCAGCGAAAAATACGGCTATATCATACCGGAGACGGCGGACGATCTGAGCCGTGTAATGATGTTCCGGGAGAAACCGACGAAGGAAGCCGCAGAGGAATATATTGCAAAAGGTGCTCTGTGGAACGGCGGTGTGTTTGCTTTCCGGTTAGGCTATGTGCTGAAACGCGCCCATGAACTCATAGATTTTACGGATTATGAAGACTTATTTCAGAAGTATGATACGTTGCAGAAGATCAGTTTTGACTATGCCGTGGTGGAAAAAGAGCCTGCCATAGAAGTGATGCGTTTCGCAGGGACCTGGAAGGACCTGGGTACCTGGAATACGCTGACGGAGGCCATGGACAGTCAGTGTGTCGGACAGGGGGTCCTGAACGACACCTGTGAAAATGTGCATGTGGTGAATGAACTGAATGTACCGATTCTGTGCATGGGATTGAAAAATATGGTCGTGGCGGCCAGTCCGGAGGGAATCCTGGTATCGGATAAGGAGCAGTCGAGCTATATCAAACCCTACGTGAATCAATTCGTTCAGCGGGTAATGTTCGCCGAAAAATCCTGGGGGAGCTTCCGCGTTCTGGATGTGAAGGATCACAGCATGACGATCAAGGTGACATTGAATCCGGGACATGGGATGAATTATCACAGTCATGATTTCCGCGATGAAGTATGGACGGTCATTGCCGGAGAAGGCCGGGCGATTCTGGACGGTGTGGAGCGGCCGGTGAAGCCGGGCGATGTTCTGACTATGCAAGCAGGCTGTAAGCATACGATCCTTGCGGATACGGAACTGCAGGTGATCGAAGTGCAGATCGGTGCAGAGATCAGCGTGGATGATAAGCACAAGTATGAATACCGGAAGGATTAAATATTACGATGACTATGACTGCGAAGAAGAAAAAAATACTGTTCTGGTCCGTGTTGATGCTGGCGATCATTCTGCGGTGTATCCGGTTTGGCTCAGTGCCGGACGGGATTAACCAGGATGAAGCCATGGGAGCCATGGATGCATGGGCATTATCAAAATACGGTACCGACCGTTATGGCACGTTTCTGCCGGTTCATTTTGAGGCCTGGAAATACAGTCAGATGAGTGTTCTGCTATCCTATTGTATGGTGCCATTTATCAAGGTGTTTGGCTTTAGCACCGTGACGGTGAGACTGCCGATGCTGCTAGTATCCTGTGGGGCGGTTGCACTGGTATATTTAGTGTCGGAAAAGCTGTTTAATGAGAGGATTGCTTTTATAGCGATGCTTTTGACGGCGGTGAATCCCTGGCAGTTCATGCAGAGCCGCTGGTCGTTGGACTGCAACCTGTTCCCACATGTATTCTTATTGGCATTTTATCTGCTGTTGCTGGGACTGGAGAAAAGGCGGTATTTGTATGTATCCATGCTCTTTTTCGGCCTGACATTTTATTGTTATGGAATAGCGGCGTACTCCGTCACGGCATTTTTGTTTGTGTTTTTTATATGGTGTCTGTGGAAAAAGCAGCTGAAATTCCGGGAGGGACTGCTGTGTGCGGTAATATTTACGCTGGTAGCTTTGCCAGAGGTGATCGTGCTGGCGATCAATGCGTTGCATTATGGTAAAAGCATTGAAATGCCTTTTTTCACGATGCAATTTTTCCCGGATAGTATCAGAAGTGCAGACATACTGTTTTTGAATTTTTCCTTTGCACAGCTGGGCAGGAATGCCTGGGCATTATTCAGCAGGGTGTTCCTGCAGCTGCCGGACATTTTCTTTAATTCGATTCCGGCGTTCGGACCCTTATATCATGTGTCGATACCGTTTGTATTTATCGGGATCATTGTATTTACGATTCGCCTTTTTAAGGAGAAACAGATTGAAAAACAGACGCAGATGCTGGCTCTGTGGGGATTCCTCATTACCGGGATCTGGGTGGGCCTGATCACCTTTGAAGTGAACATTAACCGTGTGAACATTATCTTCTACCCGGTGATCCTGCTGTGTGCTTACGGTATTTCACTGGTGGTGGATAAATTCGGAAAGCTTTTCCCGGTCATTGTAGCTGCGTATGCAGTCAGCAGTGTGCTGTTTTTCGCAACGTATTTTACAGAGTATGCGGAAGAGAGCAGACACTATTACAACAGGGATTTCTTAGATGCCGTGTCTGAAGCTGACAGCATGGAAGAATACGACAGCCTGTATATTACGGGTAATCTTGGCTGGCAGTTTAACCAGTTAGCTACAGAGATCCTGACCCAGTACGCCTGCAGAATAGATGCCCGGTACTATCAGAGCGAGGACTACGCACAGCGTTATCACTACATTTATCCTGAGAGATCCGGAGCGGAACTGGAGGAGTTCGTTGGAGACGGTCTGATGGTACTCTACGAGGACGAACTGCAGTATCTGCAATTCCCCTATGAAGTGATCGACACGGTGGGAAGCTATTCACTGGTAACAGCAAAGTTCTGAGAAGGACAGGGATTATCTCCAGGCCCTAGTCACCTCCACACCGAACAGGAAGCGTCCTTCCTCGTTGGGATGAATGGAATCCACCAGGTATTCTGCGGCATTATTTTCATTCCACTGCAGAGCATTATTGATATTCAGAAAATCAACATTTTCAGCCGCGGCGGTTTCTTCAGCCGCGGCAATATAGTCTTCTAATACATTTTCTTCGTCACCGGTGCGTGCCATTCCCTTTTCAAAAGACAGAATATAGTTGGAGGATATGACTATGATCCGGGCGTCCGGATAGGATTCCCGCAGAGCCCGGATGCCGGTGCGGAGGCCGTTTTGGTAATCATCGATGGGAAATCCCCCAAAATAATCATTTAAGCCGTAATTGATGAGGAAACAGAGTTTTTTATCACCGGTGAGTTCTTCCGTATTATGGTCTAAAAAGTCCTGTACGACATTCGGGAAGGACTTATCGTCATCGCTATTCCGGGTAGCGGAGGAACCGCCGATTGCCAGATTATGCACGGTGGCACCGGTCAGAGCGTGGACGACTCCGGGGATGGAAGCAAAATCATGATAATTTCCCATGACACTGTCGCCGAAAAATACAAGCTCGCAGTCGGTCAGATCAGGATGATCGGCCGGAGAATCTACGGCATCCTGTACCAGTGTGCAAAAATGATCCAGGCTGTTATAGCTTTCTGTGCTCCGATATTGCAGGGAGCCGCTCAGCACCAGCAGCATTACGGAACGGGCGGCTTCGGCAGTCAATTCCGTGGGAGTGTCATAGGCATCCGGATTTGAGATCAGCCATTCTTCCTGGCCGGGGAAGCAGAGGGTCACGTTCTCTCTGGCGGACAGAGGGGAAGCCAGTACCCGGAACACATTGCAGTAAGTGGCCAGATCTCCATTGGCATGTGCCTGCCAGTATTCCAGGGAAGGCGCAGAGAAAATGACCGTGAATTCGGCACCGGCGTAGGTATCCACATAGGACAGCAGGTCTTCGTCCAGGGAGGCAGAGAACCGGGCATCGTTGTGCAGGCTGCTGTTCCACAGGGAGAGCGGATCCAGCACGAGGAAGACATGAGTTACCTCGTTTCCGGAGGAGAAGGCCGTTTCCAGATAATCGGACAGGTCGGAGAAGGATGCAATCCGGTGGGAACCGCATACCGCGTCGTATCCCATATAGGTGGGATAGATGTCTTCGGGGAAAGCTTCCGGCGTGGACATGGACAAAAATATGCCCTGATAGGATTCCTGTTGTAATCTGCCAAAGTCGGAGGAACGCTTCCCGGGCTCGTATATTTTCATATAAAGTATTCCCGCAGCGAGCGCAACGAGTATCAGTATCACAATAATGATGGCAGTAAAGAGCTTCCATGGATTTTTTTTCTTGGTTGTATTTGAACGCATAAGATAGGGGATCCTTTCTGTAAATCGCCGGGTGGCCGTAGAGGCAGGCGGATCCGGCTGGCTTCATTATACCCCAGCAGGCGGGGCAATGCCAACACCATTGTTGTTTTTCTCATGATGATATGATAAAATTAGTAAATTAGCTGACGAATTGAGAAGTTATGACCATAGATACAGTAAAAATCAGACGGGAGGATTTGGAATGGAAGAATTAGCTATTTTTGGAGGAAAACCTGTACGAGAGAATAAAATTTTCTACGGACGGCAATATATTGACCAGGCAGATGTGGATGCGGTGGCAGCAGTCATGACCAGCGACTACATTACCTGCGGACCTAAGGTGAAGGAGCTGGAGCAGCATCTGTGTGAACTGACCCATGCAAAATACGCCGTTGTGGTATGTAACGGTACCGCTGCACTGCATCTGGCGGCGCTGGCAGCAGGCTTTGGAGAGGGAGATGAGGTTATCGTAAGCTCGATCACTTTTGCTGCATCCTCCAACTGTGTATTATATGCGGGAGCGAAGCCTGTTTTCGCAGATATTGATCCGGAGACCTACAATATCGATCCGGCGTCCATCCGCAAGCTGATCACACCCAGGACGAAAGCGATCGTTGCGGTAGATTTCACCGGTCAGGCAGTGGAGCTGGATGAGATCCGGGAGATCTGTAAGGAGCACAATCTGATCCTGATCGAGGATGCCGCGCATGCCATCGGCACGAAATATAAGGGCCAGCCTGTGGGAAGCCTGGCAGATATGACCTGCTTCAGCTTCCATCCGGTCAAGACGGTGACCGGCGGAGAAGGCGGTGCCATCACGACCAATGATGAGAAGCTGTATCGTCATCTGATGCGGCTGCGTACCCACGGCATTACGAGGGACCCGGCAGAAATGGTACATCCCACCGATGCGCTGTGGTACAACGAGCAGGTAGAGCTGGGCTTCAATTATCGTATGACGGATTTCCAGGCGGCACTGCTATTGAGCCAGCTGAAGAAGCTCCCTGCGTTTGAACAGCGTAGAAAAGAAATCCGTAAGCGTTATAATGAAGCGTTCGGCAAAATGCCGGAACTGATCCTGCAGAAGGAGATCCCGGAGTCTGACACGACCTGGCATCTGTATGTGCTGCATCTGAATCTGGAGAACCTGAACTGCGACAGAAGGCAGTTCTTCGATGCTCTGTATGCGGAAAATACCTGCCCTCAGGTGCATTACCTGCCGGTCTACTGGCATTCCTATTATGAGAAGCTGGGATATCAGAAGGGACTGTGCCCCAATGCGGAGAAGTATTACAACGAGGTGATGAGTATTCCTCTGTATTACGGATTGACGGATGACGATGTGGAAGATGTGATCCATGCAGTGAAAAAGGTGGTAGCTTATTACACGAAGCTGAAATAAGATCCGGCAATGGGCGGAGCCGTGCCGGAACATGGGGAATGCCCGAGCTGTGCCGGATCATGGGAAATGCCCGAGCTGTGCCGGATCATGGGGAATGCCCGGAGCTGTGCAGGATTGTGGGGATGCCCGAGCTGTGCCGGATTGTGGGGATGCCCAAGCTGTGCCGGATCATGGGAAATAGCGGAATGAATCAGAAAGTGGCAGGAAACGGTATTTTGAAAGAAAATAAGAAAAATTGGATAGAAATTCCGGTGTTTGCTGCACTGGTAGCCATCGCATCGGCAGTTACGTTCTGGCTGTTTTACCGGCAGTGTGTGGAAAGCATGCTGGGAACGGGACTATATCATTCCGATATGAAGGCATATATTCTGGAGATGCAGGGACTGGACAGCGGTTACAGCTTCCCTTACCCGGTTTTGTTCAAGCTGGCGGCGACGATCCATCTGGTGACCGCCTCCTTTACCGGCGGAGCGGAGCTGGCCATGGCACTGGCCACGATGCTGTTAAACAGCGGAGCAATGATCGCTCTGAAGGTGATGCTGGACAAGCATGTGGGAGCAAAGCTGCAGGAAGCTATGCCCGGAAAACCTTGGCTTCCGGGGATCCTCACTGGAACGGCAGCGGTATCCCTGTTTTTTGTGTCGATGGTGTATCCGCCGACAGGGATTTATCTCCCCGGTATCAAATACAAATATCTCGGGGTATTTACGCCGAATCCATTCCACAATGCCACCTATATGGCGGCACGGCCGTTCGCAATTCTTGCATTTTTTAAGTATGGTGAATTGCTGCCGGTGTATGAGCAGCCAAATGCGGTCAGAGAGCATAAGAGAGATTATATTCTGTTTGCAATATATCTGCTGCTGGCGACCATGACGAAACCCAGTTTTACCATAGTGCTGGTCGGAGCTGCGGGGATTTTGATGCTGTGGAGAATGTTCCGTGGCAGATTCCGGAATTTTGTCCCCACGGTGTGGCTGGGAGTATGTTTTATTCCGACTTTTATGGATCTGCTCTACCAGTTCCGGGGAGTGTTCGTACCGCAGGAGGGACAGGAAGGCGGCATCGGATTTACTTTTGGCCATGTATGGGCGCAGTATTGTGGCAATCTGCCCCTGGCTATCGGCCTGGCCATCGGATTCCCGATCCTGGTACTTCTGCTGAACTACAAGGAACTGCACAAGGACAGCATCTACCGTTTCTCCTGGCAGGTGTATGTGATGAGCTTCCTCATGGCATTCTTCCTGTATGAAAAAGGATTCCGGGAGATGGATTTCAATTTCTCCTGGGGCTACATGTACGGAATCTTCTTCGCATTTGTGGGAGCACTGCTGGTACTGCTCCGCGCGACAGCGAACGCCGACACCCGGAAGAGAAGGATTGTCGTAGCAGTACAGTGGATGGCTTACCTGTGGCACCTCGTGTGCGGAGTATATTATTTTTGGGGATTTTTACAGGGAGCGATGTATTATTGATGTGAGTTGAGAGTTAGTTGAATACCGCCCGGATGACTTTGTTGTCTTCCCGGGTGGTATTTTTGTTTTGATATTCCAATCTTTACTGCCTGAAATCTATTTAGTGCTGTATAAGCAGTAAGTTTGAAGTGATTTTCTTTTACAGTGACTGATATTTACTGCCGGAATGGAAGCATCCTATGCCGAAGCAGTAATTTTTAGAGCGTTTTCATGGATTCTTCCATAAAAATACTGCTTGGATTTCTAAAAACACTTTCCGGGCAGTATTTATACTTGCTTTGCTAACGTAGGGTTGCCAACGACTAGATGAACTCCTTCTGTACCCTTCTTCCGCCTCAGCGTGAATAGTTTAAGGGTATGAGAAGCTTGATTTGTTGCTGATAACCATGCTATGGAAAGTTTGAGGGTATGAGAAGCTTGTTTTGTTGCAGATACCCAAATCGTGAAAAACTGAAAGTATAACAAGGGATTTATATATTCTAAAATGTCCGACGCGGGTGTTCTGTGTTTTGGGTCTATACAGAAAAAATGAGTTGTGAGATACTAAATTTGCTACAAATAAGGAAGTTTGCGATACGCGGGGCGTAATCATCAATTATGTTCAATTAAGCCCCGGAAGTTTGCGATACGCGGGGCGTAATCATCAAATTTAGTCAATTAAGCCCCGGCAGTTTGCGATACGCGGGGCGTAATTATCAAATTTTGTGTGTAACGCCCCATACCTTGGTTTAAGGGCACAGAGAAGCTTGATCCTGTCTCCTGTGCCCACGCTGTGGCGGAAAAAAGGATACAGAAGCTGTTGGCAGTTTTCCTATGCGCGGCTCATTGCTCGCGTAAACTTTCAAGTTAGTAAGTTAAGTATAATACTGCATGGAAAATGTTAATGAAATCTCGACCGTACCCCATCCCGTATCCGGCAGATCCCGGTATAGACTCCGGCCCCGCAGTAGGGCATCAGCAACAGGCTGTAAGAGAAGATATACCGCGAATTGGCTTCCCAGAAGGTGTGGAACAGAAAACCTCCCAGTACGGCAATGAGGCCGACGTAGATGTAGAGTCGGTCCGCGCCATGTCGATCCGCGCCATGCCGATCCGCACCAAGTCGATCCGCGCCATGCTGATCCGCGCCATGCCGATCCGCGCCATGCCGATCCGCGCCATGCTGATCCGCGCCATGCTGATCCGCACCGAGCTGATCCGCATCAAGCTGATCCGCACCGAGCTGATCCGCATCAAGCTGATCCGCCATGTGGTCCGCAGTGCACCCTGCGGTATGCCCCGCCGTTTGGTCAGCCATGTGCCCGACAACTTTGGATTTCCGACGTTTCTTAAGACTGTCGATACAGAACACCAACACGCCCAGATACAGAACATTCTGCCATGCATTGCACCATTCGATATATCCCCCACTGAGAGAACCTTCATAGACTTCTTTAAAAAATGCACTCCGTCCTCCGTAGGTAGCCAGGGTAGCCTGTCGGCTGGCATAGGTGCCGTCCGCCCACTGGGATAAATGTTTGTGAAGATAGAAGTCCGCTGTGTAGCCGGGATGTTCCCGGAAATAGGTCAGGCGCTCGTCGATCGCCAGACGGCTGATCTCGTTGGCGATAGCAGTATCCATGCCGGCGGTATCGTAAGTATCGATATTGAAGCCGTTATACCAGCCGCAGCCGCGGGAAGCTTCCTGCATTCCCATGGCGAGATAGGACATGGCGGTGACTCCGGAGCTTAACGTGTTCCCCGCCTTTTTCTCATAACATTTCTGTACCAGCGGCAGAATCCCCACAGAAGTAACAGCAAGACATACCGCCATGATGAGCAGTCCCAGACGCATCTTACCGTTCCGCCCCGGACGCAATGCCTCGAACAACAGCACCAGCAACACTGCGATCACAGGGATCAGTGAATTCTTGCGCAGCATCACAGACAGTGTGAGGAACAGGATGCTGCCGAAGCCTGTGAAAAGTATCTGACGGAGCATGCGGGGGACGTAATCGTAGGCGGTGACTGAGGGCGCATCATTTCGGGAGACGTTGTCCCGGTAGGAGCTGTCCGGAGAGGAGCCGCCCGGGGAGACGTTGTTCCGATAGGAGCCGCCCGGAGAGGAGCCGCCCGGGGAGACGTTGTCCCGATAGGAACTGTCCGGAGAGGAGCTGCCCAGCAACCGCAACAGCAGATACCATCCCACCGACAATGCGGCGAAGGAAGGAATCTCGCCGTAGACGAAGGAGCTGTACATGATCATGGGCAGGTTACAGCATACCAAGACGAGATAACAGCAGGAGATCTTCTTGTAATTCTCCGGCCACAGATATTGCAGCGACAGATATTGGAACCAGATCGCCCCACACAACAGACAGACATAGACCAGCTTGATAAAGTGCCAGGCCGGTACGGACAGGCCGGTGAGATTCCAGATCCGGAGCAACAGCTCCAAAAAAGCCATCAGCCCGATCTGCTGTGGATAATAAGACAGATAAGAAACGGTGGGGTGGATAATATCAGTATTTCCCAGGATCCACTCCGCAGCCGCATTGTATACAGACAGAGCATCCGCTGCGGGAACCGTGCGTCCGAAGAGGATCAGCAGGATACCAAGCCCAAATACGAAGATCAAAGTAAAAACGAGCAGTCCGCGACGGAATTTCTCTCCTATTTTTTCATACAGAGACAGACATCCGCAAAACAGTAATCCGAAGCCTGCCAGCTCCAACAGATTCCACAGGGGATTGTCCGGACGCAGCAGGACCTGCTGGGTCTCCATATTGTCGGCATAGCAGGTCGTGAGAAAGCTGCCGGCGAACAGCAGCATGGAAAGCAACAGTGTCAGAAGCATGACAATGTTAAGCCCCAGGCGGTAAATGATATTACAACAAGATCTGTTCTGAGATCCACTCATGGAAACAATTCCTCCGTAACCACAACAATAAATTTCAATTATGCAAGCATATTGGCTCACTTGCGCTCATTGCATTATAAGCTCACGAATTCGTGCTATCGCACTTTACATCCTGCTTCGCAGGATATTCGTTCGCTAATGAGCCCAGAAAAACAAATGTCTGCTTCGCAGCCACTTGTTCTTCCTTGAGGCTCATTATATCATAGCTTTTGCCCGCCCCCAAGAAAAATACGCGGGAAAAAGCAAAAAATAGTGGCTGTAATGGAACAAGCGTGGTACAATAAACTTTGTATAAGCACTTTTAACACGCAGAGATAAGAGGAATGGAAAATGGATAAAATTGCAGTACTGATCCCTTGCTACAATGAAGAGAAGACGATCGCCAAGGTGGTATCCGATGTGAAAAAGTTCCTGCCGGAGGCGGTGACTTATGTATATGACAATAATTCCACCGACCGTACCGTGGAACTGGCAACGGAAGCGGGAGCGATCATACGTCATGAATATGCCCAGGGAAAGGGAAACGTGATCCGCAGAATGTTTCGTGAGATCGATGCGGAATGCTATCTTATGATCGACGGAGACGACACGTATCCTTTGGATTGTGCCCGGGAGATGGTGGCAAAGGTTTTGGAGCATCAGGCGGATATGGTGGTGGGAGACCGCCTGTCGTCTACTTATTTTACGGAAAATAAGCGGCCGTTTCATAATTTCGGCAACAGTCTGATGCGTGCGGGGATCAACGGCCTGTTTCATTCCGATATCAAGGACATCATGACCGGTTATCGCGCGTTCAGTTATGAATTCGTGAAGACATTCCCGGTATTCTCCAAAGGATTTGAGATCGAGACGGAGATGACGATCCATGCGGTGAACTATAACATGCAGGTAGAGAATGTGGTGGTGGAATATCGTGACCGTCCCCAGGGCAGCGAGTCCAAGCTGAATACTTACAGTGACGGTTTCCGCGTGATCCGCAAGATGCTGCAGCTGTATAAAAACTATAAACCCATGCATTTCTTCGGCATGCTGGCATTTTTGCTGGCAGTGGTGTCGGTGATATTGTTTGTTCCGGTATTTTTGGAGTATCTGAATACGGGACTGGTGCCGAGATTCCCGACGCTGATCGCCTGCGGATTCATTCTGCTGGCGGGGATCCAGTCGTTTTTCTCCGGTATGATGCTGGAAGTTATGGCGGCCAAGGACCGGAAGGATTTCGAGTATCGTCTGAACCGTGTGCATGGGGAACATCAGGAACGTAAAGGATTATAATATGCAGGAGAAGAGAATACTTCCCAGACGCAGAGGCGGTGTGCTGCTTTGCGTTCTGGGATGTCTGTTTGTATTTTTCGTAAAAACAGAAAAAGATCTGGCGGCTGCGGGCAATATCCTGTGGACGGCCGGATATGTGGGAAGCACTCTGCTGTGGACCGTGCTTTTGGGATGCCTACTGGGTGTGATCGGAATGTTTGTGGTCTATCGCGCGGCAGAGAGGCCGGCACCTGAGGGTGCCGGTAAAGACAATACCGGTAAAGACAATACCGGTAAAGACAATGCCGTGTTCTGCAGATCTGCCGCGTGGATACAGAACCGCTCCGGGGCACAGGTGTTTTTCGGAAGTCTGTTATTGTTATGCCTTGCATGGCTTCCGGTATATCTGGCATATTACCCGGGAATCTGTGCCTATGATGCACCGGTACAGACCGGACAGATCGTGGAGCATTATTATTTTGATCATCATCCGATCGTGCACACGTTGCTTTTACATGGGATGCTGTGGCTGGGAACGCAGCTGTTCGGGAGTATGAATGCCGGAATGGCACTGTACACTGCGCTGCAGATGCTGCTGCTGGCGGGCAGCATGTCCTACGGTGTGCTGGTATTGCACAGACGGCAGGTGGCGGCAGGCTGGCAGATCGTGATGCTGCTGCTTGGAATGTTTTTCCCGTTCCACTGGTATATGAGTGTCAGCATGACAAAAGATACGGTATTCAGTGCTTTTTTACTGCTGCAGCTGATCAGTCTGACGGATCTGTTGCTGGAGGACCGCAGGGAATGGCGTCCCGGAGTCCGGGATCTGCTGTTTTTTATCGGAACAGTGGGAATGATACTGTTTCGCAATAACGGAAAATATGCTATGATTGTACTATTAGCATTTCTTTTTCTGGCAGTATGCTTTGGAAAAAGAGCGAGGAAGCTCTGGGGGAGACTGTTTACGGTAAGTGTGGCAGCTTTCTGTATAGGGCTTTTTGTGCTGTCCGCAGTGTTCTCCGCAACGCACGCGGAACAGGGAGACAGGAGAGAGATGCTGAGTATGCCGATCCAGCAGATGGCCCGCTGCATGATCTACCACGGAGGAGTGGGAGTACTCCCTGAGGATGACGGTACCATGTCGGAGCAGGATCGGGCACTGGTGAATGATTTTATATTGGATGAGGCTTACAGGGATTATGATCCCGGCATCGCGGATCCGGTAAAGCGACATACCAACACGTATGTGGTGCGTTATCGCTCGGGAGATTTCCTGCGGACCTATTTTCATCTGCTGAAAGCTTATCCCGGAGATATGATCAATGCCGCACTGGCAGTGGATGCAGGATTTTTATCTCCCTTTGATGTCACCCATGCGGCGGTGAATGAAGTGCAGGGGAGAGAGGGCCTCGGATATATACAGACACGATGGGAAGAAGATACCCTGAACAACAGAGGGATCTACAAAGACAGCAAATGGCCGGGACTGTATGACCGCCTGGAGACATGGGCGGACGGGAACGGTTATCTGGAGCTTCCGGTACTGAAATATCTGTTCGTGCCAGGCAGTTATCTGTGGCTGTATCTGGCGCTGGCGGCGATACTTGTGATCGTGGACAGAAAGCGATACTGTCTGCCACTGGCGGTGATCGCCGGATATTATGGGACGATGCTGTTAGGCCCCACGGTGCAGATGCGATATGTCTATCCGGTGATGCTGGCACTGCCGTATCTGGTGGCGCTGATGTGCGGAACAGGCCGGAAGACGGAAAATGAGAAAACAGAGACAGAGATAAAACAGGGACAGAGATAGGATAGCAGAATGGACAAACTGATCATAGGAGCAGGGCTGTATGGATTGTATGCGGCGCTGTATTGTGCAAAAAAAGGGCAGCAGGTAGAGGTGCTGGAGATGGAAGAGGCTCCTTTTACCAGAGCCACATATATCAATCAGGCCCGGGTACACATGGGATATCACTACCCGAGGTCGCTGTCTACGGCCATGAAATCCGCCGGATATTTCAAACGTTTTACAGAGGACTATTCCTTCTGTCTTCATACCGCGTTTCAACAGATTTATGCTACTTCCGCTCATTTTTCCTGGACGGATGCGGCGGAATTTTTGAAGTTCTGCCGGGATGGCGGGATTCCCTGTAAGGCGCTTCCTGTGGAAGAATATTTCCAGCCGGGGCTGTGCGACGGAGCTTTTCTCACCGAGGAGTATACCTACGATGCCCATATCCTGCGGGATCATCTGATGGAGGAGATCGCGAAATATCCGGGAGTGAAGCTGCACTTCGGGCGGCAGATCACAGAGATCGTAAAACAATCAGACTGCTATGAGATCACCGCATTGCATGAGGACCATAGAGAGGTATACCGGGCACCGTTTGTGCTGAATGCCACTTACGCTTCCGTGAATCAGGTGCTGGAAAAGGTAAAGGGAGTCACGGCAGAACCCTTCGGACTGAAGTATGAATTATGTGAGATCATCCTGTGCAAAACAGGTGACAAGCTCAGGGACATCGGATTTACAGTAATGGATGGACCGTTTTTCTCCATTATGCCTTTCGGCAGGACGGGATATCATTCCCTGACTTCGGTGACTTTTACACCGCATAAGACAAGCTACGATGCTACACCGCAGTTCTCCTGCGTGGGGGCGGACGGCAATATCTGTAGAAGCGGCTGGCTGGGGAATTGCAACGACTGTCCCGGCAGACCGGAGAGTGCATGGGAGTATATGTCTACGCTGGCGAGAAAGTATCTGCGGGAAGAATATAGCTTCAGTTATGAGAAGTCACTGTTCTCCATGAAGCCGATCCTGAAGGCTTCGGAGATCGATGATTCGAGACCTACCGTGATCCGGGCATTATCCGAGAGCCCCACCTTCATCAGCGTCTTATCCGGCAAGATCAACACGGTATATGACCTGGATCCTTTTTTAGATTAGGATAACCATTCCGAGAGATTATAAATAATAGATATAGGGGAAACGTTATGGAGAGAACCGCAATCCTGAATAAAGAGAAAAATTTTGTATCCTGCGTGCTGTATCTGCACAACGATGGTGCGCACATCCGTGATTTCCTGAATACGGTCTGTGGCACCATGGAAGAACATTTCGAAAAATATGAGATCGTCTGTGTGAATGACTGCTGCATGGACAATACCATCGAGGAGATCCATCGATTTCTGGAAGAAAGCAGAGGAAATCATGTGGTGAGCATGATCAATTTAAGCTTTTATCAGGGAGTCGAGATGGCCATGAATGCCGGAAGAGACCTGGCAGTGGGAGATTTCCTGTTCGAATTCGACAGATGCCTGCCGGATTTTGAGCCGTCACTGATCATGGATGTTTATTACAGAGCGCTGGAAGGCTATGATGTGGTGGCAGCCGCTCCGGGGAGAGATGTGGCACTGACCTCGCGGCTGTTCTATGCAGTATATAATCTGGGAAGCCGTAATACCCATAAGCTGCGTCAGGAGAGATTCCGTATCATATCCCGCCGCGCAGTGAATCGTGTGAATCAGATGAATGCGTACATTCCTTACCGCAAGGCGATGTATATGAATTGCGGACTAAGGGCGGATACGCTGGTCTATGAGAATAAAAAGAAGGCAGGCAGTGCCAGGAACCGGGAGGAGCGCAGTACCCGCAGCAGTCTTGCACTGGATACGCTGATCATTTTCACCAATGTCCTGGAGAAGTTCTCTATGCTGGTGAGTGTGATCCTGTTCTCTGTGATGATGATCATGTTTGCCTGGATCGTGTATTCGATCTTCAGCACGGTACGTCCCGTGGAAGGCTGGATGAGTCTGATGACACTGATATCGTTTGGATTTTTCATGATGTCCGTCATGCTGACACTGATCTTCAAATATCTGTCCGTGATCCTGAATATGAGCTTTAAGAGACAGCACTATGTAATCGAAGGAGTGGAAAAACTGACAAAATGATGTTTACGATTATTTTTCCGGTATTAAATGAACGTCTGCGCTTAGAGAACGGTGTGACCCGCACGGTGGAATATCTGCAAAGCATTGCTTTTGAAGACTATGAGATCATTATCGTGGATAACGGTTCCGAGGATGAGACACCGCAGATCGCAGAAAAGCTGTGTAAAAAATATGATAAAGTAAGATATGAGAGGATCAATGTCCGCGGTGTGGGTGCGGCATTCCGCAGAGGTGTGGAAGTAAGCCACGGCGATGTGGTAGGCTATATGGACATCGACCTTTCCACCAATATCAGGCATCTGGGAGAGGCTATTCACCTCTTCGAGACGCAACCCGAGATCCAGTATATCAACGGCAGCCGTTTTGCCAGAGAATCCGATACCAGGGGCAGAAAATGGTACCGCAGGATCACATCCCAGGGACTTTTGATTCTGTTAAAGCTGTTCTTACGGATGAAATCCACGGATGCCATCTGCGGATTCACGTTTGTCCGCAGAGAGACGGCACTTTCACTGATCGAGGGCTGCAGCCGGGATAACGGATGGTTCTATATGATCGAATTCCTGCTCCGGGCGGAGAAAAGAGGCGTGATCATACTGGATTATCCGGTGGAGTGGCAGGAAGACTATAATACTACCGTTAAGGTATTCAAGACGATCTGTAATTATCTGGTACAGATCGCAAGGTTATTCAACGAGTTTTATATTAAGAAGCATATATAAGATGCCGGATAATCCCGGTGAAAGATTGAAAATAAGAGAAGAAATGTACATCGTGCGAGTTTAGAAACGATGTAAATGAAATGACAACAGGTAAGAGAGAAGGACAAAAAATGGCACATATTAAGAGAATCGATCTGACGAGGGATGTAAAAGCCCATGAAGATGCTTACGGAGAAGCTATCGAGAAGGTATGTCGTGAGACAGCTTTTTCCGGAGGCAAATATGCAGATGCATTTGACAAGGAATTTGCTGCTTACGTGGGCAGTAAATATGCCAGCGGTGTGAACAACGGTACTTCCGCATTGCATCTGGCGATGCTGGCGCTGGGCGTAGGCCCCGGAGATGAGGTCATTGTTCCTGCCAATACTTATATCGCGACAGCATGGGGCGTCAGCTATACGGGAGCCACGCCGGTGTTCGCAGATTGTACGCCGGATACCTGGGAGATTGATCCTTCCGTGCTGGAAGCGAAGATCACGGAGAGGACGAAGGGAATCATCGGTGTCCATCTCTATGGCCAGCCCTTTGATTATGCAGGCGTGCGCGAGATCGCAGACCGTCACGGACTGTTCGTGGTGGAAGATTGCGCACAGGCCCACGGGGCACAGTTTGAGGGGAAAAATGTGGGAACCCTGGGAGATCTGGCATGCTTCAGCTTCTATCCGGGCAAAAACCTCTATGCTTTCGGAGAAGGCGGAAGTGTCACCTGTGAGAAGGAAGAGTACTATAAGCATATCGACCGCCTGAAAAATCAGGGCTGCGATGTGCGTTATTATCATGATGAGATTGGATATAATTATCGACTGGAGGGACTGCAGGGTGCGGTATTGAGCGTCAGCCTGAAATATCTGCCGGAGTGGACGAAGAGACGTCAGGAGATCGGACACCGCTATATCCGGGAGATCACGAATCCTCTGATCACCATGCAGCATCATCCGGAGAACACCACACCGGTGTTCCATCTGTTCGTCATCACGGTACCGGATCACGATGATTTTGTGAAGTATATGGCAGACAATGATGTGGAATGCAACATGCATTATCCGGTGCCCTGCCATTTACAGAAGGCATATGCAAACCTTGGTTATAAGCCGGGAGACTGCCCGAATGCGGAATACCTGGCAGCACATTGTGTGACACTGCCGCTGTTCCCCGAGATGCGGGAGGATGAGATCCGGAGAGTCATCGAGCTGTGCAATGCTTACAGACAGTAAGGAGATCACAATGCAGACCGTAACAGCAGAAAATAAAACATCGGAAAATAAAACATCGAAAGCAATTTCTGAGAACTACCGGGATACGCAGGCCGGGATCTATCTGCGCCTCATGACCCATGAGGATACGGACCGGATCGTGGCATGGCGTAACAGCGATGCTGTGCGCAAAAATTTTATCTATCAGGAGCTTTTTACCAGACAGACCCATGAGCACTGGATCCGGACCCATGTGGAGACCGGAGATGTGGTGCAGATGATCATCTGCGATCTGGAAGGGGATACTCCCCTCGGATCTGTGTATATCCGGGATATTGACAGACATCACAATAAGGCGGAGTACGGAATCTTCATCGGAGAAGAGAGCGCCCGAGGCCGCGGGATCGGCACAGCGGCGGCGAGGCTGATGTTACGGTACTGTTTTGAGCAGGAATTGCTGCACAGAGTCTACCTGCGGGCATTGTCGGAGAACCTGCAGGCCATCCGAAGCTATGAAAAGGCAGGATTCGTCAGAGAAGGACTGCTAAGAGACGATGTGTGTATTGACGGTGTGTACCGGGATATTGTCTGGATGGCAGCCGTGAATCCGGCAGATTAAGAAGGAGCAAGCAACAAAAAATGGACAGAATAAAAAAAGTAAGTTTTGTGATCCCCTGCTACCGTTCGGAGCATACGCTGCCCCATGTAGTTACGGAGATTCGCGAAAAAATGCAGGAACTGACACAGTATACGTATGATATTTTTCTGGTGAATGATGCATCACCGGACAATACCATGGAAACGATCCGGGATCTGTGTGAAAAATACGATAATATCAAGGGCATCGGCTTCGCCAGGAATTTCGGACAGCATGCGGCGCTGATGGCGGGACTTAGACATTCCGACGGAGATTATGTGGTGTGCCTGGATGATGACGGACAGACCCCCGCCGATGAAGTGGATAAGCTGCTAAATAAGCTGGAGGAAGGCTTTGATGCTGTCTATGCCAGTTATGAACACAAGCAGCACTCCGCATTCCGGAATCTGGGCAGCAAGGTCAATGAGCTGATGACGCGGATGATGTTAAACAAGCCTGCGAATCTGTATATTTCCAGCTATTTTGCGGTGAAGAGATTCGTGGTGGAGGATATGATCCGCTATGAGAATTCGTATCCTTATGTCATCGGACTGGTGCTCCGTGCCACGAAAAACATTACCAACGTGCCGGTGTGTCACAGAGAGCGGGAAGAGGGCAATTCCGGTTATACGCTCAAGAAGCTGCTGGGATTATGGTTCAACGGATTTACGGCATTTTCCGTGAAACCGCTGCGGATCGCCACTTCTCTCGGTGTGGGCTTCGCAGGACTGGGTTTTCTCTATGGAATCTATACGATCATCAAGAGACTGGTGAATCCCAATGTCCCTATGGGCTTCAGCGCATTGATGGCGGCACTGGTATTTTTCGGCGGCATGATCATGATCATGCTGGGACTGATCGGAGAATATGTGGGACGTATCTACATCAGCATGAATAATTCTCCCCAGTATGTGATCCGTGAGCGAATCGGACTCGGAACAGATGAGGACCCGTGAGTCTGAATAGGTAAATATAAAGTGAAAAACGAAATAAAAGATTTTGAACAGAAGGGTAAGACAAGACCATATGAAAAATACACGTTTTGTAAATTGGTGGAAACAGGACAAACGTTATATTACCTTACTTAAGGCGGTACTTATGGCACTGCTTCCGCTGGTATGCTGTCTGATCCGGACGGCGGCAGAGGGGAGAAGCATCGGCCAGGTCTATTTGCCTTCTTCGGAATGGAATGATGAATTATTCTATTTTAAACAAGTGGAAGGCATTGTGAATTACGGATTTCCCATGGGGTATTTCGGGTTTAACGAAAGCCATGCGCTGCAGCTGTCTTTCGCAGCCTGGAGTCCCGTGCTGGTATTCCCCTGGATCCTGTGGGGACTGGTGTTCGGCTGGAATCTGCTGTCACCGGTGATCTGCAACATTGTTCTGATGACGGTTACGATGTTCGTATTTGTCTGGCTGGTAAAGCCGACCTGGAAGCAGCTGGGGATCCTGACGGTTTTGTTTGGACTGTATTCGTTATTCGTAAGATACATGCTCTCCGGTATGCCGGAAGTCATCTGTTTCAGTATGCTGATCCTGTTCTATGGTCTGGCAATGAGCTATCTGCAGAAAGAGAGTAAAGGCAAGCTGATCGCTATGTTTGTGATCTCTGTGCTGCTTGTGCTGATGCGGCCGTATATGTTATTGTTCCTGGCGCTTGCCTGCTTTTTCTGGATCCGGGAGGATCGAAAATGGGGGAGCATCGGATCTGTGATCGTGGTGGCAGTGACGGGAATCCTGTATGTGCTGATCAAACATTACCTGGGTGCGGAATATTTTACACCGTTGTTTTATACCGACTGGATCACGACGTTCTTCACGGATGGGATCGGTGCCGGTTTCCGTAACTTTTTCGGGACGTTACATTGGAAAGGACTGGAATTTGTCAGACATTGTATCGCCGGGGCGCAAAGCGGTCTGGCTTCGGGAGCCTTTTTTGACGGCTATCTGATCCTGCTGGGAATCCTGGCAGTGAACAGTATCTGTGACCGGAACAGACTGCGCAGGGCTGTCCGTGCGGAGAAGATCGTCATGGAACCGGCAGACGAAGCTGTTCGTACGGCAGTTTTCGGAAAATACACATTGACGGAAGAACAGAAAAAGAAGTTAACGAACCAGCTGATCATAGAAGTGCATTTTGCACTGAGCCTGATCGCGATGTTATTCGCACATCTTTTGATGTATAAGATGACAGAGGGCAGCAAGCATTTTCTGACCTTTATCGCAGCGGGAATTTTTATTGTTAGCATGCTGGAGACAAAATATTATAAAAAAGCGGTGCTTTTGGGAGCGGCTTTTCTTTACCTGTACAGCTATAAAGCAGTGGAACCGTATGATTATCAGGTCCCCTATGTGACGCAAGGACGACAGGAACAGATTGCATACTGGAGTGAGGTTTTTGCAGAAAAAGTGTCTGTGGATACAGAACAGGTTCCGGATTATAAAAATGTGGTGATCTGGACGTTGGGAGATGTGACAGAGGAAGGAAATCAGAGCCTGAAATGGCAGCTGTTATACGGTACGCCCAAGGGATTTGGCATCAGCTGCTGTGAATTTCAATATGTTTCGGAACACCTGACGGAGCTTGAGAGCCGTTATGTTGCCACAGTAAGCGGCGGAATTATTGATGGAATGTGTCAGGCACAGGGGTATGAAGAACTCGGGCGCGATGCGGATATGGTACTGTATCAAAGATACTAGTGTGAAAGAAAGTAGAGGAAAGCCATAAACTGGCGCACTTGAATAAGCTGTC